>JAESFV010000131.1_pt1 | contig 122123 bp, 117 predicted proteins | sample 9269471 | NCBI WGS metagenome assembly JAESFV01 (sample SAMN14502647, study PRJNA617108) | algae metagenome | isolation source: Symplocastrum torsivum CPER-KK1 and co-occurring heterotrophs from... | place: USA: Central Plains Experimental Range, Colorado | collected 2001-01-01
GCTATTTCCGGGATTCCTGGATCGACAAGGTCGTCACCACGATTTCGATCGCGGGTGTATCCACCCCGCATTACTGGCTCGGCATGGTGCTGGTGATCGTGTTTTCGGTGATCCTGGGCTGGTTGCCGGCGGTGGGCGCAGGGCCAGGCGGCTGGGCCTGGGACTGGGATCACATCCAGTATCTGATCCTGCCCGCGATCACGATGTCGGTGATCCCGATGGGTATTGTCAGCCGGACGGTGCGTGCCCTGGTCGGCGATCTGCTGTCGCAGGAATTCGTGCTGGCGTTGCGCTCGAAGGGGCTGGATGAAGTCCGCGTATTTCGTCACATCCTCAAGAATGCTGCACCGACCGCAATCGCGGTCATGGGACTGCAACTCGGCTATCTGCTTGGCGGTTCGATCCTGATCGAGACCGTATTCTCCTGGCCGGGCACGGGCTTCCTGCTCAACTCGGCGATTTTCCAGCGCGATCTGCCACTGCTTCAGGGCACGATCCTGGTGCTGGCGCTGTTCTTCGTGGTGCTCAACCTTATTGTCGATGTGCTGCAGGCGGCGATCGACCCACGCATCAAGCGGGCGTAGCAATGAGCGTGATGGCCGAGGATGTCGTCGAGCCGATCCCACCGACGCGCGCGCGCGGTTACTGGGGCGGCGTTACGCGCCGGCTCGCGCGCGATCCGGTCAGCGTTGGCTGCGCGCTGGTGATCCTGCTGATCGCGCTGGCCGCGATCTTCGCACCCTGGCTCGGCCTTGCCGATCCCTATCAGGGCAGCATGATCCGCAGGCTCCGTCCGATCGGTACACCCGGCTATCCGCTGGGCACCGACGAACTCGGCCGCGACATGCTCTCGCGCCTCATCTATGGCGGGCGGCTGACGCTGTTCATCGGACTGTTTCCGGTGTTCCTCGCGTTTCTGATCGGGACCACGCTGGGCGTGACCGCGGGTTACGTCGGGGGCGTCGTCAATCAGATGATCATGCGCACGATCGACATTTTCTACGCCTTCCCCTCGGTGCTGCTGGCCATCGCTATTTCGGGAGCGCTCGGTGCAGGCATTTTCAACAGTGTGCTCTCGCTTACGATCGTGTTCATTCCGCCGATCGTCCGCGTTGCCGAAAGCGTCACCACCAGCGTGCGCAATCTGGACTTCGTCGATGCCGCGCGCGCGTCCGGCGCCAATGCACTGACCATCATGCGGGTGCATGTGCTCGGCAACGTCCTGGGCCCGATCTTCGTCTACACCACCAGCCTGATCAGCGTGTGCATGATCCTCGCCGCCGGGCTTTCATTCCTCGGTCTCGGCACCAGGCCGCCGGAGCCAGAATGGGGACTGATGCTGAATACGCTGCGCACGGCGATCTACGTCAATCCCTGGGTGGCGGCGCTGCCCGGGGTGATGATCTTTGCCGTCTCGATCTGCTTCAACCTTCTGAGCGACGGCCTGCGGAGTGCGATGGATGTCAGAAGCTGAGACGCTCGCGCCCGCGGCCGATATCGGCGGTCCGGCCCAGCCGCTCCTGCAGGTGCAGAACCTGGTCAAGCATTTCAATGTTGGCGGCGGACCGTTCGGCAGCAAGAGCGTGGTACGCGCGGTCGACGACGTTTCGATCTCCGTCGACAAGGGCGAGGTGGTGGGGCTTGTCGGCGAGTCCGGCTGCGGCAAATCGACCACCGCGCGCCTGATCGTCGGCCTCATGCCCTATGACCAGGGCCGCATTCTGTTCGACGGGGAGGCGGTGGGTTCGGCGCTGTCGATGCGCGACCTGCGCCGCCGGGTGCAGATGGTGTTTCAGGACAGCTATGCCTCGCTCAACCCGCGCCTGACGGTCGAGGATACCGTTGCGTTTGGACCGCGCGTGCACGGGCTCGCTGCGGATGCGGCGCGCCAACGCGCACACGAATTGCTGCGCAAGGTCGGGCTCGATCCTGCGGTGTTTGCGGGCCGCTATCCGCACGAATTGTCCGGCGGGCAAAAGCAGCGCGTCAACATTGCCCGCGCGCTGGCCTTGTCGCCGCGGCTGGTGATCCTCGACGAGGCTGTCTCCGCGCTCGACAAGTCGGTGGAGGCGCAGGTCATCAATTTGCTTATCGATCTGAAGAACGAATTCGGTCTGACCTACATCTTCATTTCGCACGACCTCAACGTGATCCGCTTCATCAGCGACCGGATCGTGGTGATGTATCTCGGCGAGGTGGTGGAAAGCGGGCCGGTGGAGGCGATGTGGAACACGCCCTGCCATCCCTATACCGAGGCATTGTTTGCGGCGATGCCCTCGCTCGATCCCGACAACCGTACGCAAAATCCTCCGATCGCGGGCGACCCTCCTAATCCGATCAATCCGCCATCCGGCTGTCGCTTCCATACGCGTTGCGCCTTTGCCGAAGATGTCTGCAGCGCCAAGGCGCCGTCGCTATATCCCGCGGGGCAGGATCGGCATGTCGCGGCTTGCTTCATGGTTGACCCGAATTCCGGGCATTCGCTTGCCGGCAGCCGGGGAGCGAAGCATGGCTGAGGTCACCCCGGAGCGCGTTGCGACGATGGCGAAGGCGGCGCGCATTCCGTTGCCCGACGGCTCGCCGGCGCGGATCGCAAAGGCGGTTACGCCGGTGGCCGCACGCATGGCGCAGGAGGATATCGCGATCGCATTCGAGGTCGAACCTGCGACCTACACCATGATCGCGCGGCGCGGAGCCAAGAGCGGGGTGGAGCCGTGAGCGATCCGGCGCTGCTCTCGCTCGCGGATGCGGCGGACGCTATTCGTGCGCGCAAGTTGTCGTCGGTCGAAGCGACGCAGGCGCTGCTGGCGCGAATCGACAAATGGCAACCGGTGCTGAATGCCTTCGTCCGGCTCGACAAGGATGCGGCTTTGCAGGCGGCAAGGGATGCAGACGCGGAACTGGCGGCATCCGGGCCGAGAGGGCCGCTGCACGGCGTGCCTCTGGCGCACAAGGATATGTACTATATCAAGGGGGAGCCGGCCGGATGCGGATCGAAGCTGCGCGAGGGCTGGATCGCGCCGCAGACGTCAACCGCGATCGCCCGCCTGGAAGACGCGGGCGCGATCCGCATCGGTGCGCTGCACATGGCGGAATTCGCCTATGGCCCGACCGGGCACAACGCTTATCTCGGTCCCGCGCGTAACCCTTACGATCCGTCTCATATCACCGGCGGTTCGTCGTCCGGCTCGGGCGCTTCGGTCGCAGCGCGAATGACCTATGCCGCGCTGGGGTCCGACACTGGCGGCTCGATCCGCATGCCGGCGCATTGTTGCGGCGTCACCGGATTGAAGACCACGACCGGGCGTGTCAGCCGGGCCAACGCCATGCCGCTGTCGTTCACGCTCGATACGGTGGGGCCGCTGGCCCGCAGTGCTGAGGATTGCGGACTGATCGCCGAAGCCATCGCCGGAGCCGACCCGCTCGATCCGGTCACGGATGGTTCGCCGCTCTGGAACAAGGCCGCCGCGCACCGCGACGTGAAAGGTCTCACCGTCGGCGTACCGGCAAGCTTCTATGTCGACGGTCTCGAGCCGGATGTGGCTGCCGCGCTCGACAGCACGATAAAGCAGTTCGAGAAACTCGGCGCGCGCATCGTCAAGGTCGATCTGCCGGATCAGACCGCGGTTGCGGCCGCCGCACTCGTCGTACTCGCGGTCGAAGCCGCGGCGCTGCATGCGCCATGGCTGCGCACGCAGCCAGACGATTATACGCCGCAGGTGCGCAACCGGCTGGAGAATGGACTGGCCTACAGCGCGATCGAATATCTCGAGGCCTTGCGCTGGCGCGGGCCGGCGTTGCAGGCGCATCTCGATGCTATCGGCGACGTCGATGTGATCATCGCGCCGGCGTCGCGCTCGGCGGCGCCACGGATCGACGAGACCGATGTCGGCGGCGGCCCGAATGCGGAGGAACTGGTGGTTGCCGTTATGCGGTTCATGCGACCGGTGAATTATCTCGGATTGCCGGTGCTGGTGGTGCCGGCCGGGCGCAGCGCATCGGGGCTGCCGATCGGTCTGCAACTGATTGGGCGGCCGTTCGGCGACGAAACCTGTGTGGCACTCGGCCGCGCGTTTCAGCAGGCCACCGATCACCATCTTCGCGTACCGGAACTGCCGCAATGACCACAGCCGCAAATCCGATCGTCGACATCTCCGGACTGCATGTCCGCTTCAAGGGCGAGCGGACCGTGCATGCGCTGAACGGCGTGGACATCAAGCTCGCGCAGGGCGAGGTGCTGGGGCTGCTCGGCGAATCCGGCTCCGGCAAAAGCGTAACGCTGCGCGCGTTGCTTCGCATGCTGCCTCCGAAGCGCACGGATTTGCGCGGCAGCATCAAGGTCGAGGGCCGGGACGTGATGACGCTCGATCCCGTGGCGCTGGAAAACCTGCGCGGCGGCGTGGTGTCGATGATTTTCCAGGAACCGATGCTGGCGCTCGATCCGGTCTACACCATCGGCGAACAGATCGCGGAAGCGGTGGTCAAGCACGACAAGGTTTCGTTCACCGACGGCCGCGCGCGCGCGCTCGAAATGCTGGAGCGGGTGCGCATTCCCTCCGCAAAGCGGCGGCTCGACAACTACCCGCACGAAATGTCGGGCGGAATGCGCCAGCGCGCCATGATCGCGCTTGCGCTGTCGTGCCGCCCCAAGGTTCTGCTCGCCGACGAGCCGACCACGGCGCTCGACGCTACGGTACAGATCCAGGTGCTGCTGCTGCTGCGCGAACTGCAGCGCGAACTCGGGATGGCGGTGATCTTCGTGACCCACGATATCGGCGTCGCGGTCGAGATCAGCGACCGGATTGCCGTGATGTATGCTGGCCGCATTGTCGAAACCGGCTCATTGCGCCAGGTGGTGAAGCAGCCGGCCCATCCCTATACGCGCGGGTTGCTGTCATCGACGATGCATGGCGCGCATCGCGGTCAACGGCTGGAGGCGATACCCGGCTCGCCACCGCGGCTTGATGCGGTCCCGACCGGGTGCGCGTTCAAGCCGCGCTGTTCGTTCGCCGTGCCGGAATGTGCACGTGGAGACATATCGCTTGAGCCCGTCGAGTCCGGACATGCTGCACGGTGCATCAATCTGCGAGCCCTGAATCAACATCCTGCGCCGACGCCGTAATGGTCCGGATCGCTCAATCGCACGGCACCCAAAGCCTTGCCATGCAGGACTGCGGTCGAACACTGACTTGAGGAACTATTCGCTTAGCTGTGCGTCCAGATAATCGACCGATCAGCGTTAGAACGATTTTTGGACATGCCACCGGCCCGTAAGTCCTACCCCATAACCCCGGACGGACGATACTTCGTTGTCGCAAAGCGACTATGGCGCTGTTCCAATCCGAATATCTCGGACAGCTTGCGGCGCACGCTGGTTCTCGCGCTCATGGCCGCCAGGCGCGCCGTGCGCGATGCAAATGGGGACAAGCAGGCGCTTGCGCGTGCGCGCGCGGAGGTGAACAAAACCAAAATAGCGTTGGGGGAGCGGGGGCCGCCATGGTGGACCGACGGGGCGCCCGACTATAACCGGCACCTGGTCAAGACCACGCCTTATGCCGAATGGTTCAGGACGCTCGGCTCGCAGGAATGACGCGCATCCGACGCGATTCACTGGCTGGCAGTTCCAGAGGGCGTCTGGAAATCCAGCCGCTGCACCGAAAACACAAGTGAGAAACTGCGCACGATCAAGCTCGTCCGGGCCTGAAAGAAAATTATGCGATGGGGGTCTGCTCACGGCAGGTTTCGATGACCTTGTATCGCTTCCCAGACGCGAAATGGTGTGATCGGCATATCGATTTCGATGACTCCGCGTGAACTGAGCGCATCGAGAACGGCCCCGGTAATCGCTGCGGGAGCCGCAATCGTCCCTGCTTCCCCGCAGCCCTTGGCTCCAAGGGGATTGTGCGTGCATGGTTGACTTTGATCGAACTCGGAAACGAAAAACGGCAGGTCGCTGGCGCGAGGAACCGCATAGTCCATGAACGAACCGGTCAACGCCTGCGCGGATTCCGAATCGTAGGCGACGCGCTCGAGCACCGCTTGTCCGAAGCCTTGCGCCACGCCGCCATGGACCTGTCCGGTGGCGATCATCGGATTGATGACGGTTCCGATATCATCCACCGCGACGTAGCGAGTCAGCCACGTCTTTCCTGTCTCCGGATCGATTTCGACTTCGCAGATGTGCACGCCGTTGCTGAACGCGAAGGCTTTCGGGTCGTAGACCGCGATGTCCTGAAGCCCGGGCTCGAGTGTCTCGAGCGGAAAGTTATGCGGAATGTAGGCGGCGCGCGCGACCTCATTGATCGCCACCGAATGGTTTGTCCCGGTCACGCTGTAGCGCCCGCGATCGAAAACCACATCGGCCTGGTCTGCCTCAAGCAGATGCGCAGCGATCAGCTTGCCCTTCCGGACAACCTTGTCAGCCGCAAGTGACAACGCGGAGCCGCCGACCGAAATGCTGCGCGATCCGAACGTACCGGTTCCGTAGGGCACGAGGTCGGTGTCGCCCTCGACGATCGCGATTTTCTCCAACGGGACGCCGAGGCGCGCGGCCAGGATTTGCGCCATGCTGGTCTCATGACCCTGGCCATGGCTATGGGTTCCGAGACGGGCATAAACCGAGCCATCCGGCTCCATCGTGACTGACGCGGATTCGTAAAAGCCCGCCCGGGCGCCCAGCATGCCCGCAAAGCGCGATGGTGCGACGCCCGACGATTCAACAAAACAGGCAAGGCCGATCCCGCGCAGCCGACCGCGGCGCTCGGTCTCGCGACGTCTGTCGTTGAAGCTATCATAGTTCGCGGCAGTGAGCGCGCGGTCGAACAGGCGCGGGAAATCACCGCTGTCATAGCTCGGCCCAATCGGGGTCTGATAGGGCATAGCCTCTGTCGGGATCAGGTTGCGCCGCCGAATTTCAGCACGATCAAGGCCGAGTTCGGCAGCGGCGCGGTCCGAGAGACATTCCAGGACGTAACAGGCTTCCGGCCGCCCCGCGCCGCGATAGGCGTCGGTCGGGACGGTATTGGTGAACACGCCGATGCATTCGACACTAATGGCGGGGGTGCGGTAGACGCCCGCAAGCAGGGCCGAATAGATCGCGCTCGGGATGGCCGCGCCAAAGGTTGAAACATAGGCTCCGACATTGGCGATGGTGCGCACACGCAGGGCCAGGAAATCGCCGTCAGCGCTAACGGCCAGTTCCGCATGCGTCGTATGATCGCGCGCCTGATAGTCCGACAGAAAGCTTTCCGACCGCGTCGCGCTCCAGCGCACCGGCCGGCCGAGCCGCATCGCGGCCCATGGCAGAATAGATTCTTCGGGATAGAGCTTGCCCTTGTAGCCAAATCCACCTCCGACATCGGGCGCGACCACCCGCATCCGGGCCTCGCTGATTCCAAGTTGCTCCGTGACGAGGCGGCGGATGTGATGCGGCACCTGCGTTGAACTATACAGCGTCAGCTTGTCCTGCCCGCGCGGGGGTAACGCAATCAATGCGCGGGGCTCGATGGCAGCGCCGCCGATGCGCTGGTTGACGATATCCATCCGCACGATATGAGCGGCGCTCTCGAAAACGGCGGCGACCTTTTGGTGATCGCCGCGGAGCCAGCGAAAGCAGACATTGCCAGGTGCGACGTCGTGGATCTGGCGGGCGCCTGCGGCGAGCGCACCCGCTGGGCTTGGCTGCGCCGGCAGGACATCGTAATCGACGTCGACGCGCTCGGCGGCGTCCAGTGCCGCGTTCGGCGTCTCCGCGATGACGACTGCTACCGGCTCGCCGACATGGCGCACCGTTCCGCGCGCCAGCGCAAAGCGATCCGGCTCGGCCATCGGCGTGCCGTCGGGGCCTTTGATCGCCCACATCGCACGCATCGGTCCAACCGAGTCGGCGCGCATGTCATCCCCGGTGAACACCGCCACGACGCCCGGTAGGGACAGCGCCTCGTCTTTGTCGATATTGCGGATATGCGCGTGCGCATGCACCGATCGGACGAAGACCGCATGAAGTGCGCCCGCACATTCGATGTCGCTGACATACCGGCCCTGGCCGGTCAGAAAGCGGACATCCTCCACCCGGCGAAGCGGCGCGCCTATTGCATCGGCGGGATCGCCGATTTCGCTGTTACCGGGGGCGTCGTCGGCCATCCGTGCTACTGAACTTCCTCTCGGAGAACATCGAGCTTTTCGAACACGACCTTGTCCGAAACGATGAAAAGATCGGCGTCGCCGGAGATGGCGCGATGGCTCGCCCAGGACCATGACGGCACGGTGAAGACATCGTGCTGGGACCATTCGAAGGTCTTGTCGCCGATCTGCGAACGGCCCTGACCCGAGACCACAAGACAGATCATGGAGTAAGCCCCGCGCTTCGGACGGGTCTCAACATCCTTGCTCAGTCGCATGGCATAACAATCCAGCGTCGACATCACCGCGCCGCCAGTCTCCGGATTGATATAGCGCAGCAACCGCGATCCATCCGGGCCTGGTGACATCTCGCTCAGTGCCTGCCGGGTGACTTCGCCGGGATAGCGATATTTCGGCGAACTTGGCTGACCGGTCGGCGCATTGGCAACCGCGAGTCCTGCGGCGCGCCAGCGACGCTCGTCGCCCTCGTCGACTTTCCAGAAATTTTCGTTTTTGGGATCGCCCGGTTCGAAAAAATGCGCGTTCAGGCCGCGGAGGAGCGGCATATTGGCCGCGTCGAACCAGATGATGCGCTTCTCGCTCGGATTGATGTGCCCGTGCCAAGCCATCGGCGGCGTCAGGATCAGATCGCCGGCTTTCATGTCGCACCAGCGGCCGTTGACGATGGTGGCGGCGCCGTCGGCCTGGGTCGCAAAACGGATCGCGGCGCCGGTGTGCCGGTGCGGCCGGGCCTGCTCGCCGGGATCGAGAACGGTGAACGCGCCGAGCAGGGTACCGGTGGTCGCTGTTTCGTCGCCGAAGCAGGGATGCGACATGATCAGCGCGCGACGTTCGATATCCTCGATCGGCACTTCCGCCACCGCCCGGTGCAGGAATTCTTCCGTGACCTGCCATTTCCACTGATACGGGGTGTCGGCCGGACGCGGCTGCATCGGGGTGATGCGCTTGTAGCGGTCCCAGAGCGGATGCAATTGCGCCTGTTCCACCTCGCGAACGTAAGGGGTGCCGGCGCCAATTTCGGCGGCTGCATGCGCCATGGGATCGTCTCCGTAGAAAGTCAGTGGCCGCGGCTTCGCCGCTTGTTGGACAAATCGAACGGTGTGACGGGCCGATCGCCCGCCACACCTTTCGTGGTTCAGTTCTTTGGCAGCTTCTGGTCGATATTGTCCTTGTCGATGATCACGTGCTTGATGAAGACACGCGGCTCGACCTTGCTACCCTTCAGGTATTCAGACAGCACGTCCACTCCCATCCGGCCCCACAGCACCGGATTGAGCTCGATGGTCATGCCGAGATTGCCTTCCTTCAGCGAACGCAACGCAGGCGGCACGCCGTTCATCCCGGTCACAAGGGTCTTGCCCTTCCGATTGGCGGCAAGCACGGCCTGGGTTGCGCCAAGTGCCACGTCGTCATTGGCAGTGTAGATCGCGGCGAGATCCGGATGCGCGACCAGCGCGTCCTCCGCGTTTTTCAGGCCGCGCTCGCGTGTGAGCGGCCCATCGGTGCGGAACGCGATGCTGATATCCGGATACTTGCTCATGACTTCGGTATAGCCCTCCGCAAGATTGCGGAAGGTGGGAGCGCCCGACGGGCCGAGCAGCATCGCGACCTTGCCCTTGCCGCCGATCTGCTTCGCCGTCCATTCGGCGATATCGCGACCGATCTGCTTCTCATCCATGGCAACATGGAGGGTCTGGTTCGGCGATGTCGATCCACGCGCGACCGAGACGATCGGCACCTTGCCGGCGGCCGCGGCATCATAGGCGGCGTTTACGCCGGTGGCATCGATCGGGGAAATCAGGATGCCCTTGACGCCGCGGGCAACGAGATCCTGCACGCCGTTGATCTGCTTGAGCTTGTCTTCATTCGACGATACGGCCACCACCTCCCAGCCGAGTTCCTGCGCGCGTGCGCGCACGCCGCGAAGCATGGCGATATAGAACGGGTTGTCATCCTGCGGGAAGGCGACACCGATCGTGGTCTTGTCTTGCGCACGGACATTGTCAGCGGGAGCCAGGGTCAGCCCGACTACGGCAAGTGCAGACGCAAATAGAAAACTGAGCTTTTTCATTGTCCCTCTCCGTTAACGTTTCGATCGCAGGCTATCCGCTGCAGCGGCAACGATAATGACAGCGCCGATAGCGACGCGCTGCCAGTAGGAATCGACATTCAGTAAGTTGAGGCTGTTGCCGAGAATGATCATGATGAAGACGCCGATCACGCTCTTGTAGAGAGTGCCTTCGCCGCCATGCAGGGCAGCGCCGCCGAGTACGACCGCCGCGATTGCGGTCAGTTCGTAGAACTCGCCCGCTGTTGGCTGCCCGGATTGAAGGCGAGCGGCCAGCATCACGCCGGCGACGCCGGCAAGGGCGCCGCAGATCACATAGGTCGAGGCTGTGATGCGGTTGACTGGCACGCCCGACAGAAAGGCGGCCTCGCGTCCGCCGCCGGTGGCGTAGATCTGGCGGCCGAACGGCGTCGCATGCATCACCCAGGACAGCACGATCAGCAGGATGATCGGCACCCAGACCAGTGCATGGATCCCAAGAAATCGGGCGGAGCCGAAGGCGACGAAGCTCGAAGGCAGACCGTATTCGCCCTCCACCGGCGCGCCGCCGGTGATCAGGAACACGACGCCGCGAAACAGCACCATGGTGCCGAGCGTCGTGATGAAGGGATTTACCTTCAGATAGGCGATGATGATGCCGTTGACCAACCCGACGCCGGCGCCGACCGCGATGCCTGCCACCACTCCGGCACCAATACCCGCCTCCAGCATCACCATGGCCGATGTGCAGGCGGACAATGCCGCCGTCGATCCGACCGACAGATCGAACCCGCCGCCGATGATGACGAAGGTCATTCCCATGGCGATCACGGCCATGATCGAGGACTGAACAAGGATATTGTTCAGGTTGATCGGGGAGAGGAAACGATCCGTCAGCAGCGTAGTTACGACGCACAGCCCGATGAGCGTGAGCAGCGGAATCTGTCCAAGCAGACGCGACGAGATATTGGCGCCCTGAGTCATAGTCAGTGCTTTCCTCCGATCGAGGCGCGCAAGCGTCCCTCGTCCAATCCATCCCGGCGCTCGATCCGGCTGACGATGCGGCGGTTCTTGACCGAAAGCACTGTGTCGCAGATGCGCGCCAGTTCGGCGAGATCGCTCGAACTGACGATCACCCCGCCGCCGTCTTTGGTGAATTGCCGGATCAGCGCGTGGACATGCATCTTCGCGGCAATGTCAATTCCGTGCGTAGGCTCGTCGAGCAGAAGCGTTGTGACCTTTCGCGCCAGCCACTTGGCGATAATGACTTTCTGCTGGTTGCCGCCCGACAGCGAGCCAACCCGCAATTCCGGCCGGCGCGGCCGGATATCGAGCAGGTCCATCAATGCGGTCACGACCGCATCGCCGGCCTTGCGGTTGACCCAGAGCGGGTGATTGTCCCGGGTCAGCGAGGGCAGCAGGATATTGTCCCTGACCGACAGATTCATCACCAGGCCCAGCGCGCGCTCGCCCGGCACGAAACCGATATCGGCAGCGATGGCGTCGGCGGGCCGGGTGAAGCGGCGCACGTTTCCGCCGGCGAGCCGAACCTGAGGACGGTCTGAGCCAAGTCCGAACAGCCGCCGAACAATCCGGTCGCTGCCACTGCCAAGCAGCCCCGCCAGGCCGATCGCTTCATTTTCCCGCACCGTCATCCGGTCGGCCCGCTCGTCGATCTCCTCGACGAGAGGCGGGCCGGGCGCCACGTGCTCGGTCACAACATCCTGCGCCATCTTGCCGGTCATGTCCTCGACCAGATCGGCCGTTGTGAACGTCCCGCGTGATCGGGTTCCGACCAGTTTGCCGTCGCGCAGAACGGTGCAGCGGTCGGCCAGGGTGACGATTTCGTCGAGCCGGTGCGAGATATAGATGATCGCGGTGCCCTGGGCCTTCATCCGCGCGATCACTTCGAACAGCCGTTCGATTTCGCGGTCTTCCAGCGCGGCGGTCGGTTCGTCGAGAATGAAGATCCGGCACTTCAGCCGCAGCGCCTTCGCTATGGCAACGAGCTGGCGTTCGGCAAAGCTCAGGCTGTGGACCGGGCGGTCGAGATCGGCGGTGAAATTGAGCTGGTCGAGATAATGTCGGGCTTCTTCGCGCATCCGGCGGCGATCGATGGCAGGAAGGACGCCGAAGAGCTTGCGCATCGGAGGCTGTCCGAGCGCGATATTTTCCGCGATCGAGAGCGCCGGTACCATCCGCAACTCCTGCGGAATGGTGACGACACCCGAAAGGATGGCGTCATGCGGACTGGCAAAACTGCGTTCTTCTCCGGCAATCGCGATCGAACCGCCGTCGGCGCGATGCACGCCGCCGAGAATGCGGATCAGGGTCGATTTACCAGCGCCGTTTTCGCCGACAAGCGCATGCGTTTCGCCGAAGTTGAGCGTGAAGTCGACCGAATCGAGTGCTCTGGTGGCGCCGAATGCCTTGGTCAGTCCGCTGACCGTAATGGCATTGCCCAAGGGTGGCGCGAGATCGGCGGGAGCGGTCATATCAATGCTCCCGCATCCACGCCGCCGCCTTGCTGCTCCAGCCGGATGCAGGTTCGCCACTTGCGTAGCTGGCGCCCAGATGGTCGCAGTCCGGCAACACGCACTCGGTCACGTCGTTACCCTGCGCGCGCATGGCGACGATAAAATTCTGCGCCTGCTGGCGCAGATGCGGGAAGTCATTGGAGCCGTAGCTGACCAGGAACGGTGGCATATGCGGTCCGACATGGGACAGCGGGGACGCATCATGCTCCTGGCCGTTGCCCTCGGGCCCCAGAAAACGAGGGCGCATCGCCAGTCCGGACTGCGGACCGAAGAGATAGGTGCCGGAAATCGGCAGCGCGCCGCGGATCACCCTATCGGGCAAATTCCGTGACGCGGTCCAGCCTGTGCGCAAGCCGGCCAGCGCAGCAAGGTGGCCGCCGGCGGAATGGCCACCGACAAAGATGCGTTCAGGGTCGCCGCCGTATTCCGGAATGACGCGATGGACGGCAGCGATCGCATCGTATGCGTCGTGAAGCTGGGTCGGGTAGACGTGTTGAGGCGCGAGCCGGTATCCGGCGGTCACGAAGGTGACGCCAAGCGCGGTCAGCGCCGGCGCCATGAACAGCATCCATTCCTTGTAACCGTTGGTCCAGCCGCCGCCGTGGAAGACGACCAGCACGTTGCCATTCGGCTTTGCCGCCGGAACGATCGTCAGCGAGCAATAGGGATCCGCGCCATAGCGGGATTCGACGCCGTTGACCGATGCGCCACGTCGCAGCACCTCGTCGTGATAACGCGCGCCGATCGCCGTGAACGGCTCCTGCGGCGGATACTGGTCGAGCGTCACGCAACGCCTCTCGTGGTCGGGACGGCGGTTTCGACCGCCGCTTCGTTCTGCGCAGTTCGTTTCTTGTTAATTGCGGGCAGCGGGCCTGTCTCGCGGCCCGCGCCTGCTTCAGCTTACCTGGACGCGCGCAACCCGCATTTTCGGATCGACCACGCGGCCCTTGTCGATAATGATTTCGTTGTCCAGCATGACGGTGCAGTCGCGCATCGGTACGTCGTAATGCCCGCGCGTCGTGCGCTTGCCGCCGCCCTGTGAATTCGGCCCGGTCGAGAACAGGAAATTGCCCGCGAACACCCGCGCTCCGGCGCGATGGCGCTCGGGCTCGTCGCCATTCATCGCCAGCGAGTACCAGCGAGCCTGCGGATTGAGACCCCAGCCGAGATGCGACAGCGCGTACGGGTCACGGTCATTCTCGTCAGCTTTGCCGTCCTCCAGCCAGTCCCGCATCAGCTTGGCGTCAAGGCCACCTTCGATTTTCGTTATGAACCCATCCTTGACGTCGAGATGGATCGCGTCCTGCACGTAACGGCAATAGGGCAGGATGATGATGTCGCCAGGCTGGATCACGACCGTTCCGCGCGCCGAGCTTTCATTCGGAAAGGTATGGATATGGCCGCCGCCCCAGTGGTCGAAGTGGCCGGGCTCGTCCGCATATCCCCATTGGGTCATGACCGGATACTCGCCGCATGAATAGGTCAGGTCGGTGCCGGCGTCCGAGGTGACTCGGACTTCGCGGGTCTTCCGGTAGCGCTGCTCGGCGTGTTTCAGCGCCTCCTTCAGCCCGGGCGGGGACATCAATTGCTCGAGTTCGTCGGGGGCGTCGATGATCATCAGCACCCGGGTGCCGCCGTCCATGACCTCTTTCAGCCACTTGGTGAACAGCGGAACATGGAAGATCACGATCAGATCGGCGGCCTTCACCGCCTCCAGCGTGCCCTTGCACTTACCGATGGTGGGTACGCCGACCTTGGTCCATGACGGGATCGAGTTGACCCGCATGTCGTAGACGTCTGCGCCGAGCTGTTCCGCTGCGGCGAACGCGGCTTCGATGTATTCGATGCGGGTGGCGAGGTCGCTGACCAGGGCGATGGTCTCTCCCGGCTTCACCTTGGACATCTCGAACTGCTTCTTGAACAGGAAGCTGAGCTTGCCGGGGTTGATCTCGGTCGATCTAATCGCAGACGCAATCATGTCCGTCTCCAGCGGGGTGACTTGCAGGACGCCGATTGACAAGTATTCCAGCGCCGCGATGGCGGCGTCAATAGAGAATGATGTTCATTAATGATCCCGCGTCAATTGGGTCTTTCTGCCCCGCGCCGGCCTGCGGCGGCGTGCCCCGTTCAGGGGGGCGGCATCGGAAATCGGTCTGCCGGTCACGAGTTTTGCCATCGTATTTACGATGTGCGACATGTCGGGGCGCGTTCCGCCTACATGGTTGCGGACGATGAAGCCGTCGAAGGCCATCAGCAGGATGTGAGCCAAACGGTCGCACTCGCCGTCGTCCATCCGCGCCTCGGGTAGGGCGCGGCGGAGCAGTTGCGACAGGGTTTTTTCGGAACGCGACAACAGGTCGCTGCGATAGGGCTCGTCCTTGTCCGTCGTGGACACGGCCTGCATCAGGTTGTTGGCGAAGCCGTTGTCCTCGACCGGCATGTCGATCCACAACGCCTGAATGATGCGAACCAGGCGTTGATCGGCGTCTTCGATTTTCGACAACTGGCGCTCGAGTCGTATCAGGCGTTTTTTAAGCCAGGGTTCGTACGCCGCGTAGAAAATCTCGAATTTCGAATCGAAATAGACATAGACGTTCGACGGAACAATTCCCGCGTTGCGGGCAATCTCTGCGACCGAGGTGCGAAGATAGGTCTGGTCGCGAAACAGCTCGTAGGCGCTGGCGACGATGGCGTCCCGGACCTTGGGTTTTTTGACTTGAGCCATGAATGTGAATCTTGGGCCGTGGTTTGATTGCGGCGATCGGCGGGATAAAGGTTAGCGCGCGGCTCCGGCGCGCGCCACGCGCTCTGCGATGGGATCTGCTCGAGCGTGAACCGCGTATTGCACCCTTGCCGCCCGCCTTTCCGGACCTCGGGACTTCGCACACGAAGCCTGAGGTCCAGCGAAAAACGGCATTTGGGAGAATGCTTCTGGAACGTGCCAGCAGTGGGTCGGGACTGACGTCGGATTGGAAAACCGTACAATACTAGAGGTTAACCGCGCCGTTGCAGGGCTGCGGAGAGATCAGATCTTGGAGGACTTGGCGGAGGGAGGGGAACTGGGATCCAACACTCTCCATTTATTCGTTTGCGCGCATATTGGGCCAAGTCCGCTTGTCGCCTCGACAACCCCGGAAACGTGCATCCCAGAATTGCGTGGCTTCATTCAGCGACCTCTACGAGTGGTAGCGCCCCGTCGTCCATGGGCCGGACGACTTTGTTGTCTCGCGGCTTCCTTCCCGGCAGTGCAGTTCGGCGGCAGCTCGAGTAACTTATCATGGGTGGGCTGCGTTTCCAGACAGCCATCCTGCGAATGGATAGCTGAGGGCCACGATCGCCAGGGTGGCGAAGATGTTGATCCAAAAGCAGGCGCGCACCTTCAGGCCGGGAGGGCTGGCGCCCAGTCGAGATCGCGGCAAGACTGCGAGCGCGACCAAGCTGCGGAACATAGTAGATGCATGAGCAAAGGCTACGTCCGAAACTGAGGGTGCGGCGCATCGCGCTCGATACCGGCCGCGAGAATGTTGCCGTGATTTCGCGACATTCGCGGGCGCTTCGTCCGGAGGTGTTTCGCGGTTTTAGCCGGGTTGAACTTGGTAATGGAACGAGGTCGATGCTGGCGACCCTGCTCATCACCGATGACGATACTTTGGTGGGCGCGGAGGAGCTTGGTTTGGCTGAGCCGGCGTTCCGCCGGTTCGCGTGTCCGACCGGCAACCTCGTCAGCGTGACTCCGGCCAAGCCGCCGGAAAGCCTCGACGCGGTGCGGTCGAAAATCCTCGGACACACGCTGGACGACGAAGACGTCACCGCCATCATCAACGACATCGCGCGCTTTCGCTATTCAGACATGGAGATTGCCGCCTTCCTGGTCGGTTCGGCCAGTTTTATGACCTCAAACGAGCTCCTGGCGCTGACGCGGGCCATGGCAGATGCCGGAACTAAGCTGCGCTGGGAGCGGCCGATGGTGGTGGACAAGCATTGTATCGGCGGCATCCCGGGCAACCGAACCTCCATGGTTGTGGTGCCCATCGTTGCGGCTCACGGCCTCACCATTCCGAAGACCTCCTCTCGCGCGATTACTTCACCGGCAGGCACTGCCGATACGATGGAGGTGTTGGCGCGTGTCGACATCGGTATCGAGGAAATGAGGGAGATCGTGCATGCCTGCCACGGCTGCCTGGTCTGGGGTGGCCGCATGAACCTGTCTCCGGCAGACGACATCCTGATTTCGGTAGAGCGTCCGCTCGGCATCGACACCCGCGAGCAAATGGTGGCCTCGATCATGTCGAAGAAGCTGGCGGCCGGCGCATCCCACCTCTTGATCGATATTCCTTCCGGCCCTGCCGCCAAGGTCACGACGGCTCTTGAAGCGATGCGCCTGCGCAAGCTCTTCGAGTTTGTGGGGGACCACTTCGGCATTACGGTCGAGGTGGTGACCACTGACGGGCGAGAGCCGATCGGCCGCGGGATAGGACCGGTTCTGGAGGCGCAGGACGTGATGGCCGTGCTTGCCAACGAAGCCAAAGCACCGCGCGACTTGCGCGAAAAATCGCTGCGTCTGGCTGCCCATCTGCTGGAGTACGATCCCGAGATTCGCGGTGGTACGGGCTACGCGCGGGCGCGGGAGATCCTGGATAGCGGAGCGGCACTTAAGCAAATGCAGCGGATTATAGACGCGCAGGGTCCGTCCGGCTGCCAAAATGATCTTGGCACATTGATGGCTGATATTTGTGCTGTCCGGGATGGTGTGGTCGAGGGCATCGATTGCCTGCGGCTCAACCGGCTTGCCCGCATGGCGGGCGCGCCGATCGAAAAGGGAGCGGGCATCATGGTGCTGAAGAAGATAGGCGACCGTGTCGAACAAGGCGAACCGCTCTATCGCATCTATGCCTGCGAGCATCCCGAATTTGAGTTGGTCGCTGCTGCCGCCGGCGCCCAGTCGGGCTACGAAATCGATGGTCAGGCACCTTTGGTGGCGGCTCCGCGATGAATCCGATCGTTATCCAGGCCCTGCCAACGAGCTTGGTCGAGGCAGAACTCCTCGCTGTGCGATTGGGCGTCACGGCAGACGAAATCGCTGTTCACACGTTTCCCGACGGAGAGATCCGCGTGACCGTGAAGAGGGCCCCGGCCGTCACTATCGTCTACGCCTCGCTCGATCGTCCGAACGAAAAGCTGCTCACCCTCATGCTCGCTTCCGAGGCTTATCGCCGGAGCGGCGTTCGGCGGCTGGTGCTGGTGGCACCCTATCTTTGCTACATGCGACAGGATGCTGCGTTTCAGCCGGGCGAAGCGATCAGCCAGAAAGTCGTTGGCGGGCTTCTGGCCAGCGCTTTCGATCGCATCGTCACGGTCGACGCGCATCTTCACCGCACGAGTGATATCCGCGGGGTGTTCCCGGGGATCGAAGCCGAAAACCTGTCGGCCATGTCAGCTATTGCCGATTCACTACGCGCCACCGGGTTCGATCGAAGGGCAGTCGTGGTCGGGCCCGACGCGGAATCGGAGGTTTGGGTGAGCGACCTCGCTGCACGCCTTGACCTGCCCTACATAGCCGCGCGCAAGACGCGGCTTGGTGACCGCTCAGTCGAGATCGAGTTGCCCAGCCCGGATGCAGTGGCCGGCCGCCCGGTGCTGCTGGTCGATGACCTTGTCTCCTCCGGAGGCACCTTTGCGGTCTGCGCTCGAGTGCTCGGGGCTGCGGGCGCTACCTCCATAGATGCGCTCGTGACGCACGCTCTATTCCCGCCGGAGACGACCCACGAGCTTGCGCGCGCGGGCATCCGCTCGGTCCGTTCGACGAACAGCATTCCGCATGCCACCAATGCGATCGCGCTCGACGGCCTGTTAGCTCAGGCGTTGGAAAGGGAGATCGAGCAGACAACACCGGCGACCCTCGTGTGACATTATAAATGCGTCACCAAAAGGTGTTCAATGCTCAAGCAAGCGTCTGAATCTATCGAAGGAGGGCTCGTCGTCAGTTCATGAGTGACAAGGGGCGGGGCCAAAGCGGCCGGTTGCTAGGCACCAACCCTAGGCTCTAAGAAGCCGAATACCGGGCATTTGGCGGTCTAAGCTCAGCGGATGCTGCCGTCGTTCTCCGCGTGTTGCCGTGATGCAGTGAATATATCCCATGCCGCGATGAACATGGCCGCGATCACCGGACCAATGACAAACCCGTTGAGACCAAAGGTCGCGATTCCGCCCAACGTGGATATAAGCACAACGTAGTCGGGCATCTTGGTGTCTTTGCCTACCAGCATCGGGCGCAAGAAATTATCGACGAGGCCAATGATGAGCGTGCCAAATGCAATCAAAATCACGCCCTGCCAAATAGCGCCGGTCGCCAGAAGATAGACAGCAACCGGGAGCCAAATCAGGCCCGCGCCTATCGCGGGCAGCAACGAAAACAAGGCCATCACAACCGCCCATAATAGGGGGGCGCCAATCCCAAGGAGCCAAAATATCAGGCCCCCCAGCGTTCCTTGCAGGAGAGCTACGAGCATGTCGCCCTTCACCGTGGCGCGGATGACGATCGTAAATTTGAGGAGAAAAGCCCCCTGTTGCTCGGAATGCAGCGGAATAGCATCCCTAATTCGTCTGGTCAGTGCATCCTCATCACGGAGCAGGAAGAAGAGCAAGTATAGCATGACGAACAGATTTGCGATGAAGTCGAACGTGCTCTGCCCAATACTGAGGGCTTGTGTAGCGATGTATTGGCTGCCTGCCATAAGGCCGGCGGAAACCTTTTCCTGCACCGCACCGAGGCTCGCAATACCAAAACGATCCAACAGACTCGTTGCCCATGCAGGTAAGACGTCATGGACCTGTTGAAAAAATCGGATGAGATCCAACTCTCCAGACTGGACTTTTTCGTAGAAGCCTAACGCCTCCCGCGTCAACGACGCGCCGATCAGCGTCATGGGCAGGATCACGACCGCTATGATGATCATAACCGTGACGAAGGCAGCAAGGTTGCGCCTCTGCCCCATTGTCTCCAACAGCCACCGGTGCAGGGGGGCGAACAATATTGCTGTTACGGTACCCCAGAGAACCGCCCCGTAAAATGGTAAGAGGATCCAAACAAAAGCCAAGGATACAGCAATAATCAGCAGCAAGAAGGAGTTGTCTTCAAGAGAGCGCATACTGATACCTATCAGGTCGAGGTAGCGCCGCTGGCGCTCCCTCGACCTTTCCAAGAATACGTCGCATGAGCGATATTCATGCGGTGAGGTCGAGTATAAGAAGCAGAATACTGGCAAAAAAGCCTGCAAACGGAACCCACCGCGGACATATGAACGCGCCCGATGGTGGGGTGTCATTTCTTTGCTTTACTCGTATGAGCGCGAGATTAACGACTGCGAAAATGGCAAGCGTAAGCCGCGCCGTCATATCTGCGAGTCCAGCCAGTGGGACGGCTAGCGCAAGCACAAGTATCGCGCCGACAGCGATTGAAGTCGCGAGCAGTGGGGTGTGAGTCACTGAGTTCAAGCGTGTTAAGACCTTGGGCAGCCGGCCTTGATCGGCCAAGCCATAGATCACGCGGCTGATCATGATCATGTGGACAATGATGCCATTCAAGGTCGCGACGACCGCGATCGCACTCATGGTGACGAGTGGCAACCCGGTAAGCCTTTGAAACACGAGCGCGAGCGGCGCCGAAGAGCGAGCAAGTTCCTGCGGAGGGACCGCTGTTACAGCGATCCAAACCACCAGGGCGTATAGCAGCGCTGTCAAGCCCAGAGTTAAGAACAGTGCGCGAGGCAGAGTGCGACTCGGTTCTTTCAACTCCTCCGCGATGTTGACCAGATGCTCGAAGCCGATAAAGGCAAAGACGGCGATGAGTGTTGTACTGGCGACGCCGAACCAGGCCGTCGAATCCCCGGTGGATGGCCAAATATCTGGCAGGCGGGTGAAAACCTCAGTGCCGTGTCCAAAGCCCGCAATAATGATCAAAACCAGTCCACCCACTTCGATGAGCGTCATGATGCCGGCAAATGTGACAGACTGTGCTGTAGCCAGACTGGCCACGATACCCATCGCAAGAACCACGCCTGAAATTATCCACGGGTCCGGGATGGACAAAAACACCGCAATATAACCTGCGCTCCCAACGCTGATAGTCGCGGCCGATATTATCGCCGCGATGATCACGGTCAGCCCAATACCAAGACTGAGCCAATCGTTCCGAAACGCCGCTTGCACATATGCAGCCTCGCTGGCGCTAATGGGCATGCGTGTGCCCAATTCAGCAAATGATGCCGCACTGAAGACCATCAGGAGTGCGGCTCCAATGAAGGCAAGTGGCGCGTGCATTCCGCTACGCCCTGCAGCGATACCGACGAGTACGTAGATGCCAGCTCCGATTGTCACGCCAAGCCCATAAAGCACTGCATGCGTGAGCGAGAGTGATCGCACTAGGCGCAAAGGTACGTCTTGCGGAGAGTTGGCTTGGACAGACATTTTACGTCCTTAGGAGGCGGGATCGGCAACAGGCCGCGCCGTATTGAGAGTGGCGATCTCAACTGTCGTCACCAGCTCGCCGTTGACCAAATATCGCACCTGATTGATACAGTTGCCTTGGGATTATGTGGTCTCGATCGTTCCCTTAGTGAGCTGTTTGAGACACTCAGCGTCCTTTCCGAATAATGGATGGACGCCGCCTCGTCAGTGGCTAAGGTCGCGTGTGAAGCCTCGCCCAAGTGCGCCCAAAGCAATTCAGCTCGATGGTGATGGCGCTTATTTGACTTAAGTCAAGGTAGATAGATCCATCAAGACGATAAGCTTGTAGAGTCTACAATGAGGTCGCGCATTAAGGTCGACAGTTAAGGCGCAATTCTCTAGAACCTACATCCGCTTTCGGAGGTTGGCGGCGCGTTGCCCAAAGTCCACGAGGGGCAATTGATTGGTCAGACCTCCACGGAGTGGCGATCCTCGTTGTTCTGATAGCGCGCATTTGGTGCAATTGGCATGGCGCCGATGGTGGACCTGGTCCAGCACGGGGTGGTCGTGCTTGGTCGCTTGTGCCTATGCCTCCAGATGTGCCGGGCAATACTGCAACGTGCCCCCTCTCTGGAGTCGGCCGGGCGCGTCATGTCGACGTCGCGACGCTTCCCGGAATACGGGCTCTTCACGGCGCCCGCGCTTCGATTCATGTTTTCACTACACCGCAAACCCAAAAAATTGTCCCCGTCGCAAACCATGACGGGAGGAGGCGTGATTATGAAAGGCTTTGTCCAAGACATCGAGAGTCTCGCTATAAAGAACAGCGAGTTTCGTAAGGTTCTTTACACAGCAAAACACTGCCAACTCGTTGTGATGGCATTAGAGCCAAGAGAAGAGATCGGGGCAGAAATTCACAAACTGGACCAGTTCTTTCGTGTGGAGGAGGGAAGCGGTGAAGCGGTTCTCGACGGCGTGCGGACGGCGATTCGAGCAGGCTTCGCCGTAGTCGTGCCGGCTGGGGCAAAACACAATATCATCAATACAGGTAGTGTTCCGCTAAAGCTTTACACGCTCTATGCGCCGCCGAATCACCGGGACGGCGTTGTCCATCATACCCGCGCTGATGCGGAGGCCGACAACGAGCATTTCGACGGAAAGACGACAGAATAGTGAGATGATCGTGAGGCGGGGATGATTCTCCATTGATAGGAAGCGTCGACCCTTCTCATCTATGTCGCTGCGCCTGTGGCGTTCTCGCGCGGGAGAGTTCGGGGGCATGAGCAAACGGCGCAAGTGCGCTGCGAACCATAGCCCGAGTGAATGGAGGTATCGATGAGGGGGCACATCACTCAGAAGGTTCTCCACCGTGCTTATGGTGATCTAATCGAGCGTGGGAAGGTCGACCTCGATTTCCTTCTTTTGACCATTGCTGCGGCTGCGATTTGCGCCTTGGGCTTCAAGATGAACAGCGCGCCCATCATCGTCGGAGCCATGGTGATTTCTCCGCTACTCTATCCCGTCATCTGCGCCGGCGTCGCGACCTACCACGCTGATTGGAATGCCTTCACAAGGGCCGTCAGAACATTTGCCGTCGGGGCCGTCGCCGCCAGTGGCACTGCGTTCGCTGTTGGCCTTTTTTACGCGACAACATTCCGCTCCGAGATCGTCGATCGTCTAAGTGAGGCGATTGGGGACTATGTTATGGTCGCGTTCTTTTCCGGGTTGGCCGGAACGTATGCGTTCTTCTCGCCAAAAATTCATGAAGCCGTCGCCGGCATCGCGATTTCCGTCGCGTTGATACCGCCAATCGTCATGCTGGGAATCGGATTCGGTTTGGGGGTCGCTCAGCAAAATACCTATCTCATTCTCGTCAGCGGTATGATCGTTATAAGCAATATTAGCGGAATCTATTTGGGCGCGCTTGTGATGGTCGCTGTTCTGCATCGGATTTCACTAGATTGAGTCTGAAGCGACCGAGCACTCAACCAGCGCGTGACGATGGTCATCTGATCAAGACGCAATCCAGTTCACTGAACTCAAGCAGCCCAAACAGAAACGCAGGGTGTGTACTTTCGTTGCAGGGCGGCTGCCGGTTATGGGCGGGGGCAGTCCCATTGCAGGGGCCTACCGAGTTGATCGATCGCCAAGCAGGCGGTCAAACTCATTCTTAGATATGCCATAGCATTCGCAAGAGCGTCGTATCAGTTCGCGACGATCGATGATTGTCACGTTGCCGCGTGAATATCGTATTAGCCCGGCTCGTTGCAGCGCGCTCGCCGCAGTCGTAACGCCAGTCCGCTGTACTCCCAGCATCATGGCCAGAAATTCCTGCGTGAGCAGGAATTCATTCGATTGCATATGCCCTAATTGTAATTGCAGAGATCGAACACACTGCTCGACTCTTCCTGTAGAATGGCGCAGCGTACGTTTATCGCTTGGGCCGTTAAATCAAAGGACCGAGGGTGAGGCTGGGCGGGTTCGTGTCCTTAGCCCTCTGAGCGAGCCGACCCGCTAGGCTGGGCGGCGCTTATTTCAGGCGGCGGCGTTGCGGTCTTGACGGGCAGTTCAGCAGTCGCGGTGTGACGACGGGCACTCCAAATGTCCGCTATCAGACACAGGTTGATCTGGATCAAAGCGAGGTCGTGGCCTTCTTGCAAGGTTGCATCGCGACGTATGTTCACCACGCTTTTGGCGCGGTGGGAAGGGCGAGGAGCCATGCGACATATGTCTTACAGCGCAAACATAGCTGCGGGGAAGGCACTTGAAAGCGCATGGCGCACCGCTGCAAGCTACGAACGCGAGCTAATCGAGCTTCGGCGTACAGAAGTGCAGCTGCGGCGAGCACTTGTCCGCGATGACGCCATGCTTCGTCAGAAGGACGAGCTGATACAAAAGCAGCAATTGCTGAGTAAAGAGTCCGATCATCGATTGCTGAATGGCCTACAGATAATTGTCAGCCTCCTTAGAATGCAAAGCCGGGCTTCGACGAACGGCGAAGTCGCCGCTCAATTGGCTACGGCAGCGAACCGGGTGGCTATGGTTGAGCGTGTTCACCGGCACCTTCACTGCTTGGACGGGATCCAGACGGTTGAATTCAAGCGATATCTTGAGACGCTTTGTTGTGACTTCTCGATGATGGTGTCTTCGGAAGCACGCTGCGAGCAGGCCATCCACGTAGAGGGGATTGAGCTAACTCTGCCATCTGTCATCGCCATTCCGCTCAGTTTTGTGGTCAGCGAGCTGATCACTAACGCAGCCAAATACGGAAAAGGCCGGATTGTAGTGAGCCTGGAAGAAAATGCTGGAATGGGCCACTCATTGTCGATTTCCGATGACGGCCCTGGTTTACCGAAGGAGTTTGACCCGGCGGCTGCAAAAGGGCTCGGCATGAGGATCATCAGGTCTCTCGTGAAGCAGATCGGTGGTGAGTTGCATTTCAGTCAAGGGAACAGAGGCCAAGGCGCACGGGTCACTGTTCTGTTTCCCTAGTGAGTCGCACCCCAAGAGGGGCGGACTCTAAGGTCTCGATCCCTGCGTGGGCCGTCTCGACACAAGAAGACGAAAGGAGGCGCCTCGGACTGATGAAGTGCTCGCCAACATGGAGGTCCGTTATGATTATCAAGCATCGACCGATCTGGCGCCTGCTCGCGGCATGTGCGCTGGTTACGGTGACTCTTACGGCGGCTGCCGAGGCGCAGCCGGCCGATCGCGGTCGTGGTGACCCCGATAGCCGCGGTCACATGATGGGTCCGGGCATGATGGACCGGCGACATCTCGGTCGTATGTGCAGCCCTCGTGCGGCAGGATTTGCTGAATGGCGGATCAATCGCCTGGAACGGATGCTCAAGCCCACAGATGCGCAACGTGCGAAGTTAGATGAACTAAGGGCTGTCTCCAAAAAAGCGGCTGAAACGATGCGCGCTGCATGTCAATCCGATGTGCCGACGACCATGGTCGGTCGCATGGAAGCCTCGGAAAAGCGACTCGATGCCATGCTGCAAGCCGTAAGGACGATGCGACCAGCGCTGGAAGCGTTCTACGCTACGCTCAGTGACGAGCAAAAGACACAGATCGACTCCAGCACCGCACGCCGTGGTCGGTTCTGGCACTGGCGTGACCGCTGGTAGGTAGCACGCTCGTAAAGCGGGGCACTGGAAGCAGCTGCGGAGACAGCGCACCGGCAGTGTAAGTTGGCACTCTTGTTCCTCTGTAATGCGAACTTAGGTCAGGTTCCTAAGACGATCGCTTCCTAGGCCTGAATGGGGCACGTAAATCGTGAATCGAAACCTCGTCTACCTGGTCATCGGTGCGTTGGTCGTCGCAGTCGGGGTCGTCAGCTATCTGCTCTATCAGGAGCGGCAGAAGACGACCCGCATCGAGATCGACATTGGAGAGCGCGGCATCTCAATCCAGAAGAGGTAGTTCGTTAAGTCTGTAATGATGCACAACGCGTGGTAGATAAGGAATGACGTTTCAAACGTGAGGCCGCTCATATCGACCGCCTTGCTCCATTAAAATCTTGAAGAGCAGAAGGAGACAGCAGCATGTCACTCGGTACCATTCTCGTTATCATCCTTATCATTTTCCTGCTGGGCGGTTTCAGTGGCCGTTTCGGCGGCTACGGCTATGGCTTCGGTCACGGTGGTATCGGTATCATTGGTGCGATCCTGATCATCATAGTCATCCTTTTGCTTCTCGGAAAAATCTGAACAATGTTCGGCTCGAAGCCTTCACGAAACGACATCGTCTGCACGCAGTCCCGTGTGCGCTCGATTGAATGGAGTTATCTCATGGCTATGCTCAAAGTGATCGAAGTCCTGGCTGAATCTGCGAAGAGTTGGGAGGATGCGGCGCAAGTTGCCGTAGCAACCGCTTCAAAGTCCGTCCGCAACATCAAATCAATCTATATCAAGAACATGGAAGCGACTGTGTCGGACGGAAAGCTCGCTGCCTACCGCGTCAACGCCAAGATATCGTTTGTCCTTGACGATTGAAGGGTCTGGCTCGGAGAGCGCTGAGGCTGATATTCTAGTGGTTCGGCATTCAACTGAATGCCGAACCCGCTTTGTTCGACTATTGAGTAGAACCTGGGTGGGTCGCGAACCATGCAGAGTATACTGTCGATCGGGATGAAGGCGCCTCTGTTTGGCGCGCGCTTGGGATAGTGCAATGTCTATTCGGCTAAGCTTTCATGGAGCTGCCCGAGCGGTGACCGGTTCGTGTTTTCGTCTGGAGACGGATCGGGGGCAGGTGCTTATTGACTGCGGACTGTTCCAGGGAGCAAAGACGGAAAAAGAGCTGAATTATCGCCCTTTTCCGTTCGCGCCAAGGGAGATTGCCGCCGTCATTCTTAGCCATGCCCATATCGACCACAGCGGACTTCTGCCGAAGCTTGTAAAAGAAGGCTACCGGGGGCGAATTTATGCGACGCCGGCGACGGTCGACCTTGCTGGGGTTATGCTGCTCGATTCCGCGCATATCCAAGAGTTTGAGGTGGAACAGCTCAACCGCCGAAATAGGCGTCGAGATAGTGACCGTGTCGAGCCTATTTACGTGACGAAGGATGCCGCGGAATGTATTGAACGGTTTAAGCCTGAGGCTTACGGAAAGTGGTTCGATGTAACGGCGGATGTTAGGGCCCGCTACTGGAATGCCGGCCATCTCCTCGGTTCAGCCTCGGTTGAGGTGGAGGTTAGCGAGGAAGATAGAGTTCAGCCTTGGCGCATTCTCTTCTCCGCGGATATCGGGCCGGACTCCAAGCTTCTCCATCCCGATCCGGACGCACCAAGTGACCTCGACTATGTCGTCTGCGAAGCGACCTATGGCAACACCGACCGTATCGATGCAACTGCCGAGCGACGTCGCATTACGCTTCGAGACGAGGTCCGTGCGGCGCATAAGCTAAGCGGCGCATTGCTGATTCCGTCATTCGCGGTCGAGCGAGCTCAGGAGTTGATCAGTGATCTGGTCCAACTGATGAGTGAAGGGCAGTTGCCTGCCATTCCGATCTATGTCGATTCGCCCCTTGCCACCAAAGCCAGCCGCGTGTTTGCCAATCACGCTTCAGACCTCGAACGAGGCGAAGTCCTTCTTTTGGGCCTCAACTCGCGGAATGTCCATTTCACCGAGACGGTCGAACAGAGTAAGGAGCTCGACCAGCTGCGCGAATTCCATATCGTCATCGCTGCCAGTGGAATGTGCGAGGCAGGTCGGATTCGGCATCGGCTCAAGAACTGGATCTGGCGTGATGAGGCGACCGTCCTACTGGTCGGATTCCAGGCGCAGGGAACGCTCGGGCGCATTATTCAGGATGGGGCGGCCGCAATTCGGATTCAGGGCGAAGAATTCAAAGTCCGCGCACGAATTCGGTCCATCGATCTCTATTCAGGTCATGCCGATGGCCCGGAACTAGCGGAGTGGGTCCGCAAGAGACTGCCCATCAACCACAATGTGTTTCTGGTCCATGGCGAAGAGCCGGCGCTTAACGGACTTCGCGCTCGACTTGATGGCGTCGTTGAGCCGGAAAAGATTGTGACGCCGTCTATCGACGAAACATACGAACTCACGGCACATGGCGCCAGACTGATCAAGGCATCTGCACTGCCTCGTATCGACAAGCAGAAGGTCGCGCGTCTGGACTGGCACAACGACGTATCGAAACTCATTCTCGACATAAATGATGCCCTGGCGGCAACGGCTGATGAAAAGGTAAGAGGGGTGCTGATACGCCGACTGCGGCGTGCACTTGATGAGGTCCCTTCGTCAGCGAATTAGCGTTCGGCTGAAGATCACATTACAGGACATATATATGCTTGGAGCCGCACGTCTCTCAATAGAGAGTTCGATCTGGAAGAAAATGAAAGTGACCGCAGTCGACCGACATCACATCGCGCGGAACCAATCCCTGTCTATAGGATGGATGCAAGTTGTCCAAATCGGCACGGTTCTGCCTGCTCGTTTGGTATATCGTAGAGAGGACACTTTCAAGATTGCGGCATGACTAAGCATGAGTCTAGCGAACGGGCATGACTGATCGCAACGGCGTTTTCATCACCCAGAGCGCGCTTCTGGCCCGCTTTTGGGAAAGCGCAAGAGGATTTTGGAGTGGGCCGTCAGCGTGGCGCGTCTGGTTGCTGTGTCTGGCCGCCATCAGCATAGTCATCGCGCAATTGGCCATTCAGTATCAGCTGAACTACTGGAATCGGGATTTCTTCAACGCGCTTGAGCAGCGAGATAATGCGGCGCTGCGATACACTGCACTCTTGTTCTTTCCGTTGGTGGCGGCGAGTACCGGACTTGCGGTGGCGTCGGTCTGGTCCAGGATGACAATCCAGCGCCATTGGCGCTGGTATCTAACAAAGCACCTCATCGTCAGCTGGCTTGTTGATTGCCATTACCGCTCAATCGGACATCTCAACGCGACGGATTTGCCGCAAAACGCGGAGTACCGGATCGCCGAGGATGCCCGGGTAGCGACGGATGCTCCGGTGGATCTAACGCTTGCGCTGATTTACTCGGTCCTCACCGTCATCGTCTTCTTTCAAGTTCTCGCAAATCTCGGCGGGACCATCACGGTCCTGGTGGCAGGCATCAACCTTACAATTCATGGTTATCTCGCCATCGCTGTCCTAGTCTATTCAGGCGTCGTGCTCACCGCGACATTGGTAATGGGTCATCGCCTAACAGCTGTGATTCAAGACCAGAAACAGGCAGAAGCGACTTTCCGCGCTTCGGCGAACCTGATCCGAGAAAGTGGAGAGGGAGTTCTGCTGCGGGACATCGCGAGCGAGGACCGTCACGAATTGTGGCTCGGGTTGCGCAACGTCATCGAACACTGGCGGCGGCTATGCTGGCAGCTCATTCGGATAACGTTCGTGACACAAACCAACTTATTGCTCGCGCCGGCAATCGGACTGCTACTTTGCATTCCCAAATTCATGGCCGGAGATATGACGCTCGGCGAGGTAACCCAGGCCGCTGCCGCCTTCGGCACCGTGCAAGGTGCCCTGAATTGGTTCGTCGACAATTTCCAACGTATGGCCGACTGGCGATCAGCCGCTAACCGGGTCGCAGCATTTCTTTTTGCGATTGATGATCTGAAGAAGGGCGCAATACCTTCGGCAGTCGACCTGTCCGGACCCGGAGCAAAGGCGATCTAGTGCGGAAGAATGGCGCGATCGCGACCAATCAGCACATCGCTTGTTCTCAACTGAAAAAAATGTGCGATCTGACCTCATTACAAACGGGACGGATCAAGTGAGCCCACCGGTTCTCGATTAGCCCGATGCCCACGCTCTCCTGAGAACGCCGAATCTTACTACCTCAAGGTGACTCGATTAGAGGTTGAGGCGGCGCTTGCCGGTGGAAAATAAAGAGCATTTCTGCGCTCCTCCAGGCACGTGCCTCTGCACGTCTTGAACGACGAAATAATTTGTAGCAGCTCCCGGCCCCAAACCTGGAGATTGCGATCAGGAAAAACCTCATCCTGAGGACGTTTTTGCATTACGCATGGGGAGACGCGAAGGAGACGCCTTCAGGTACGTGGGAAAAGTCGGGACCGGGTTCTCAAACGAGGTCTCGGCTCAGCTGAGGAAGCAGCTCGGCCACATGCACATCCTGAGACCAATCCTTACCGAGAGATTGAGAAAGCCCGATACCAAATGGGTCCAGCCCAACTTGACGGCGAAGATCGCCTTCAGGGGAATAACCCAAGATGGAAAGCTCAGGCACCCGTCGTTCAAGGGTCTCAAGCAAGGAAGGTGACCGCCCCTTGGACGCGGGATCGGGAGGCTAGGTAAATGAGAATGACGATTTCGGATATTAAGATGTCGGGTTACACCCTCGATTGAACGCGCCAGCTGATCGATCTGCTTGCGAAAAATGGCGGCGTGTTCGTACTAAGGGAGTTGAAGTTGAGCGTTGCTTTCACAAAGGAAGAGAGTGCGGAAACGGCGTCAGAGACCCTTTTGCCAGACCGCCCGATATCGCCTCATCCAAATTTAGTAACAAAAGATGGAATGGCGGCGATGGAGCTTCAACTCGTATCGGCTCGGAGAGCGTATGAAGCCGCCGCTCAAATCGAAGACGTGAACGAACGAAGACGACAAACCGCGATACCACTGCGAGATATTCGATATTTTGCGGAAAGAGTTCGAACGGCTCAGGTCGTCCCGGCCTCTCCATCTGCGGACAAGGTTGCATTCGGTAGCATGGTTACCTTCGTCCGTGGCGACGGGAGAATGCAAAAATATCGCATCGTTGGTGAAGATGAAGCAGACCCAAAGGCCGGCTCGATTTCCTATGTTTCGCCGGTAGCTCGATCGGTTATGGGAAAGTCTGTAGGTGATGTCGTAACCGCGGGGAGAGACGAGCTTGAAATTGTTGAAATTTCTTAGGTCGCCGTAGAAAGTTGAGCTCAGGCGCCCTTGAAGTCGGAATTGAAAAAACTCCGCTCTGTGAAACAAAGCGGAGTTTTTGCCATAGTAGTACTAAGTACTCAGTAGATGTCGACAATGCGACGTGTTCGGACCTCGACCAATACCGGTCGATCATTGACGACCGTATAGCGATATCCTGCAGGTACGCGATACTGTGACGGCACTTCGTAGTATTCCACCCCATCTTCTGGGAGAACCACGCCGGCCCTTACGTCACCTCGGTACGTATAGGAAGGATGACGTTCGCCGACCACATACTCGCGAAAGCGGGGTCGATCTTCTACTCCCAGAATGCCGCCCACAGTGCCGGTAGCGGCTCCGATAGCGCCCCCGACAACAGCGCCAATGGGGCCTGCGGCATTTCCGCCGGCTGCAGCACCTTCTTCAGCGCCGCGAAGCGTACCCTGAGCCTGAGCTGTAAGCGGCACCGCCAACGTTGCGACCACAACAAGGGAAACAAGCACTCGCATTGTCATAAAACCTCCGGGGTTTGAATTCGTCCAGACCCCTTTGGGGGGACGACTCACAACCCGCGACGGAGGCCCGCGTTCCATACGTTTTCCGGCGAGAATCTCGTCCGGTTGCGCAGGTTTAAGCGGCGCGTTTTCTTGCTGCACCCGTCAACAAGGATCCGTGAGGCCTCGCGTCGCCGTACCGGTACGTGCAGCCATCGGTCATTTCCGCTTTCTGGGCGAGCGGCGTGACTCCGCGGCAACGCTCATGTTGTCGACAAGGTTCGGATAAGGACGACCGGCTTTCCTGGCACGCCGCTTCGCTGCAGATTTTTGCGACGTCGTAAGCTTTCGCGACGATTGCTTTTCGTGTTTACGCGGGTTTGACTTCTTCCAAGGCGGTCTGCTGGATTTTGCCATGCCTGCTAACGCTACAGCTCGCTCAAGGTTTCGGTTCAAGATCGGATAGCCCTGACAAACACCAAGTCCACCAAGCCCAAGCGGCAAGCGCGGCCACAACCAGGCTGCCGCGGCGCCTGGAAAGCGCCGCTGCGTCGATGCGCAGCAAGGTGTAGATCTTGGTGCCGAGCATCACCACCACGCCGGTAGACATGTTGCAAAAGGCGCAATCGGTTAGGAGATGAAGTGGTGCCTGAAAGCTAGAGCGCGGTGGCCGCGACCTGGACTATGGTCGCTGTGATAGCTGGAGCGGCGAACCTGGCCTGCGTATCAGCGAGAATTTCCCGCCTATAAAGGCGACTACGTGAAGCGTTGCGCGCGGGCGAGCAGGTTGACACCGTCGAAACATGCCATCGACCGCACGGGGAGATCGGACCCCGCGCTCATTAAGCGCTTTCGTCGTGGCCCCGATGCTGGTGACGCCCCCAGCGCGCAACGTCGTCAGGAATGGCAATAGCTCGCGGACAAATTGGTCTGACGCCGCCAACTGCACCATTTGGCCAAGTTTAGCCGCGTCCAGTGAGCTCACCGGGTTGCCAAGCCTAGCCCCGGCCGCACGCTTTGCCGCGAGCGCGGCCTTGGTTCGCTCCGAAATCAGACGCCGCTCCTTCTCGGCGAGGGCAGCGTACAGGTGGAGCATGAACGGGTCGGCGTCTCGTCCGAGCTCCGCAACGACAAACGGCACCTTCTGCGCCATCAGGCGGGCCACGAAGGCGACGTCGCGGGAAAGGCGGTCCAACTTCGACACCACCACGCAGCATTTCGCGGACTTGGCAGCAGCCAAAGCAGCAGCCAGGCGAGGTCGCCGGTCGAGCGCGTCGGCCCCTTTTCCGGTATCGGCCTCGATGTACTCGCCGACCAGGGAAATGCCTTCCGCTTCGGCGAACCGGCCGAGTGCGGCCCGCTGGGCCTCGATCCCCAATCCAGAGCGCTGCTGCCGCTGTGTCGAGACTCGCAAGTAGGCAATCGCGCCGTCCATACAAACAGCAAACCACCGTTTGCGGTTTGGTTGAAGTCGAATTCAGAGCAATTTCATTGTTGTTATGATGTTGCAGCAGGGATGTGAAGCCCGCATCTCAAGCCCCACGCGCCCATGCAGCGATGGAGTAATCATTGCCAGGCTCGTCGTTCGCTTGAATTGTTGCGAGCCATGTCCGCTTTCGACCCAAAGCGGACCAGATCAATTCGAGCGTGTACTTTTAACCGACTACGGGCGGCTAGAGTGTGACTTGGGTCACCCATCGCCGGCCCAAAGTGCTAATGTCGTGCCCGTTTTCGTGTTCGGTAGCTTGCGCACGGAGGCCGGCGCTCGGACATATTGGTCCGCCGCCGCCGACTGTGCCTTGCGTCCGAGTTTAGCGGCTTCCGTGGTGTTGACCTGATTACCTGGCCTCGCGCCGGTGGCACGCTTTGCCGCCAAAGTATCGATGATTCTCGATAATCGACCTTGTAGTAAACCCTTCCGCGTTTCTTATCTTTCCGCCGACATGCGCTCGTAATTCTTTCATACGCAAACGACACCAAGCATCTATTCAAGAGTTCTTCTCCAAGGTCTTTTCTCTACCAGTCGAGCGTGCCAGGCGGCCCTTTGAATGGCCCGACAATCCGAGAGGTGATCCATCCACCATAAAAATCGCCAGTCTGGGCTTCAACCCGCTCTTTCCCTACCCAGCAACAATCCACGCGCGAGGCGTAGAATGCGAAGAAGTCTCTGATTGCCTGAAATCTCTCGGTCGGTTCCGGATAACTCCAGGCCGCCTTCTCCGCCCGTCTGCCACCTACATCGAGTGTCCAATAGCAGGCTATGCCTTTGAATTCGCAAAAAGTACGTCCTGGCGCAGCAGCTAGGCAGGAGTGCTTCACATCGGACGGCGGAAAGTAATAAACCGGCGGGTGGCTGGTTTCCAAGACCCGGTAGCCATGGTCGGTTTCGGCGATGGTCTCGCCGGCAAAGGTGACGCGGAGCTTGTCGCTCACTTTCTCCAGGCGTGGTGGTCTCGGGTAGTCCCAGACCGATTCCTGGCCTGTGCCGGGCTCGGTAGATTCGGGTTTAGAGAACATGATGGACCCTCGTTGGTCTTGTGTCTTCGCAGGCCGCGTTCAGAGAAATTTCTGAACGGCCAGGCGTTCGGGCCGTTCTTTCGCCTGACATCATAGGTGCAGCCGGCGCAAAAATCCGATATCCGATCGATAATGGTTCCCGAGGCGACGTAGGGCTTGGATGCGATCTGCCCGCTACCGACGAATACCGCCATTCCGAGCGTGTTGGGCATCTCCACCTATTCGAACGCATCGGCATAAACGGAGAGGTACCAGCGCTCGATTTGCCGCGGTGCGTTGTCTGCCAGCGCGAAGTTGCCGATCACCATCATCCCCCGAATAGGGGAGAATAGCCGTGTTTCGCTGTACGGCCGATCTCCTCACGGAGACACCGCATGCCGGTGGCGCCGGACCAACCGAACGCCGACAGATTGTGGGTTGCATGAAGTGCGTTTTGATCCGCATAGTCGACTGTCAGATCGCGCCGCCGGAGCATCTCCGCGAAGTGGCGCATCGCCGCTAGCACCAGTACGATCTTCTGCTTGCGATGCCCAGCGTGGATGTTTTCTTCCATCACCTCCATCATCATGATCACGTCACGGCCGGGATCGAAGTGGTCCAGCGCGGACAAGTCCAGAAACAACTGGTCGCCGAAAATAATTCTCAGCACAGTCATGACGGGGCCAGTCCAGGCCCCGACGCGGGTCGGGACGACGCAGCGCGGCAGCGATTCGAGCAATATTTCACATTTGCCCAGTCGCGCGCCCATTTCTTGCGCCAGACGAAGGGCCGACCGCAATATACGCAGAGCTTGGTCGGAAGCTCTGACTTTGAACGCATTTTTGCCATAGCGCTACCAGGGCACGGGCTGGCCGCGCCAGTCGAAGAAGCCGCCATTGGCATCGACCGTGAGCTCTTCTACGACGGTCAGCAGGTGGCGCGACGCATCGGCGGGCGTATGGACGTGCAACCCGGCCGCCGCGTAGGGAGCAGAAAGTGTCGTCGCAACCGTGCCAGGATGCAGGGCGATACAGAGGGCCTCCGGCGATCGACGCGCCAATTCGACGGCCGCAGTCCGCACAAGTTGGTTGAGGGCAGCTTTTGACGCACGGTACGCGTACCAACCGCCGAGCCGATTATCGCCGATGCTTCCCACCCTGGCAGACAGCGTCGCAAACACAGCCTTTCCCGAACGGGGCAATAGAGGAAGCACATGCTTCATAATCAGAGCAGGCCCAATGGCATTCAGCGCAAAGGAATGCGCTAGATTGTCCGCATCAAGTTGGCGCCAACTCTTCTCAGGCCCCTGGCGCTCATCATGGAGAAACCCAGTTGCATCGATCACGAGTCGAAGCTCACCCTTCTCGGCGGCGAAATTAGTGGCGCGCTCTAGACTCGCCTCGTCCAGCAACTCGATTGACGGTGATGTCTTTCGACTGAAACCAATCACATGCTTGAACTTGCCGACGGAACTTAATGTTTCGACCAATGCGCCCCCGATGCCGCCACTGGCGCCGAAAATGGTCGCAACACCCGATTCCGGGAACGAACTCAAATTGACGCTCACGTTAGCCCGATCGACATTTTCCACGCTCGGTCAGCGGCCCTTTGCCCTATGAACCCGGGCGGCGAGTTTCTGCATTTTACTAAACAGTCTAGAGATCACGGGCCGGACCGGCAGAAAAAGACGGTAGCCAAGTTCAAGCGCGGCCATCGACCCGGGAAGCGCAGCCGCGCGCGCCGCCCAGCGCCATCGCGGCAATCGAGCCCAGACCTCTACGAAAGCCGCTGCTCCAGAAAGAATTTGTCCGTTTCCTGCGCGGACGTGAAATCGTTCCAAAGCACGCTGCTGGGTTAGTCCAGCAGGGATGGAAGCACCACTTTCCGATACGTCGATGAAACTCAACGCGTCAGAGTTATCGCTTCGACGATAGAATTCGATTTCTGCCCGACACAATGGGCAGGAGCCATCATAGTATACCGTCGATCGCGAAAGCTCGATTGCCACATGGACCTCCTAGAAATCCGATTGTCAATTGACCAGGACAAAAGCTTTGTTGATGTAAGTCTGATCCTCGATCTGTCGAACAAGGAAGGCAGTCATTGAAGAGTTCCTGTTATCGATTGAGGGGTGTTTGCTTGATGACGGCAACGCAGGTAATTTACATCCAAGTTGCGAACTGCAGCGCTTCGAGCGGGCAAACTGAATCGATCCGACTCCATAGATACGGAATTGAATTCGACTGGTTTACCGCGATCACAGGATCGTTATCTCGTGCGCCAGCCGAAATTGCTGGCGAGAATCAACGTCGCCAACGGAGCCAAGCGGACACCAGGACAGCCAAGCGAAGTCAGCGGTCAGCGCTGGAGCCGTGTATCGCTAGGTGTCTGCACTGAAAAACTAACTCTGCGCACATAGTTTGTGATGAAGGCCGCCGACGATGGTTCGAGAGATACTTTCCCCAAAGCGCTATATCGGTCGGAATAAGGGCGCGTCTTTTCCCAAAGCCGAACCGGAGCGGGCACCGGATTTCAACATTGAAAGATTTATTTCGGTAGCGGAAGTGCGCCGCGATAATCCTCAGACGGATTCAGCGCCGCCGATGGCAAGGAACCTTCCCTTGATCCGTGCCACGCATGTAATGCCCAGCGTACGGAGGGGAAGGCAATATCGTCCCAAGGAATGTCGGCCCAACTGAACTGCCTGACTTCAAGACTTTCCGGTCCAGGCTCAAATCCGGGCTCAGCCCAGTGCGCACGGAATATGACCTGCACCTGGCCCAACCGCGATATCGAATAGACCGCCAGCACCCCTTCGATCGTGATCCGCGCGCGCGCTTCTTCCCACGCCTCTCGCTGCGCTCCCTCGACGACAGTTTCGCCCATTTCCATATAGCCGGCAGGTATGGTCCAGAAGCCAGAGCGAGGTTCGATAGCGCGTCTGCACAGCAGCACGCGATCGCCTTCTGCGATGATGCTGCCAACGATGACCTTGGGGTTCTCGTAGGCGATGAAATTGCAGTCGGGGCAAACGAGTCGCTCCCGATCATCGCCTTCAGGGATTTGTCGCACCAAGCGAGACATGCCGCAAAATGCAGTAGCAAAAACCAAAGCGCAAGCCCGGCACGCGCGACCGCAACCTGAAGCCGGAGACCGACGGCTTCTGGGCCGTGTACAATCTCGCCGTCATCAAGGCGGGTGTGCGCTCCGCCAAGGACGGCCGTGGCATTGAGGCTGCCGATATCCTCAAGAGCGGGGAGTAGAGCATTGTTATGGGTCAGATCGAAAGGCAACGCTCGGATCATCCTGGACCTTACCCGGAAGCCGCCCACGTTAACAAAAGACGCATCTAACGTTCCGACATCGCGTACCGGGCCGTCATGTTGCCGTACATCCGCAGATAAACCGCGCGCCGTCTACGACAAGAACCACAACCGCGGTACGCATTCCCAGTCCCAACGCTCGGCTCGGCTTCACTTAAAAGAAGCCGATGCGTCAAGAAAAGTTCACAAACCGTTTGAAAATTTGTGTTCACATTGCGTTCTCCTCCCATTCAGGTCGGACGCTGGGTCTTTTTGAATTGGCAGCGCCGCTTTCAGACTGTCGACGTGTTCGCAGCACCTGCGCCAATTCAGCATCGCCACTAATCACGCTTGCATGCCTAGCCGTGTCCTCGGTCGCGGCCAAGATCGGCCGCACGGCGCAATCCGTCGAGAAGAAACAGCGGGTCAGTCCGTGGTGGCGGACCGATCTGAATGGCAACTACATCATGTCGATCAAGTTCGGATCGCGGCCTGTCGAGTTCGAGAAGGGTAAGGCGGGAATCATGGTCCAGACCAAAGAGAAAGTGGCGGGTGTGATCGACACCTTGATCGCCGCTGTTAGGGCAGGGGAGCTTGACGAGCATCTGAATCAAGCTGCCAAGATCCGGACGATCGGGAAGGTGAAGAAGGCGGCCTGACTGCTTCCCAGCAGCTGAAGTGAGGAAGGGGCCCGAGAAGGCTCCTTTTTCTATGTCTGCTTGTGACCCAAAGCGGACATTTCGGTTCTGCGAACGACCACGGGTGTTAGGCCGCTGGATCGTCTGTGCGCGTGCGCCGAACACCAGTGACGGCGGCAAATACAGGAATGGGCTGGTCAAAGCCCTTCAACGCCCGCGCGTCCAGTTCGACGAGAGGCACGCGCGGACCGACCGCATGAGCGGCAACCTGATCGATGAGAATTTCAGAATCCGCCGCACTCGAACACAGGCGCGAAGCCAGATTCACAATATTGCCAATCGCGTTGTAATGGAGGCGTCCTTCGGAACCAATGCATCCGACGGTGGCGGGCCCCATCGCCAAACCCACGCCAAAACCGAGCCGGCTGTCAAGCTTACGCCATCCGATCAGAAGTCTCTGCACGCTCAATTGCATGTCTTGCGCCATGTTGACGGCGCGCAGCGCGGGATCCGGACAGGAGACGGGCGCGTTTATCAGCACCATCGCGCCATCGCCGGAGAAGTTTATCAAGGTGCCTTCATGCAGGCTGACCACCGTTTCAAGTGCGTCGTAATATTCCCGTAACACACCGATTACGCATTCGGGCGCAGCCTGAGCCGAGAAGGCGGTGAAGTTTCTCAGATCGCAGAAGACCGCAACCACTTCGACACGACGCGCGTCTAGAACACTATCGTTACCCGCGCGATCGACAAGTTCAGCCACTTGCGGCGCCAGAAAGCGTTTGAGCCGGCCGATGCGCTCCGAGCGCTCCTGTGAAATCGACAATTCGTCGGCCATCTCGTTGAAACGGGTCGCGAGCCGTTCGAATTCGTCGCTCGTCGGCAGGCTGATCCTGTGGTCGAATTGCCCGGCGCCGATGCGGGTCACGCCGTCCTCCAACACGAGTATCGGTTCGATCATACGTTGGGCTAGCCAGTAGGCGAGGAAAACCGCCAGGACGGCGCCGCCAACAAGCACCGCAGCGGTACGCCAGAGCGCGGCGTATATCAGCCCGAAGGCCTCCGCGGTCGGTTGCTTAACGATGATGCTCCAATCGAGGCCGGGTATCTGTGCCATCGCAGCCAGGACGGACTGTCCGGTGATGTCCCGACCGGCGGTCGCTTCACCGGGCCTGGCGAGAATGGCTGCGCGCATCTCTTGAAGAGGCCGCTGCGTGGTTTCGTCTGCCCGCAGGACCAGGCTGATGTCCGGATGGGCGACCAGGCGCCCCGGCCGATCGAGCACGAAAGCCTCGCCCGTGCGACCGACCCGAATCTCGGACACCACGTCCCAAATGAGCTTCAGGTTGACCTCGGCCACCGCTACCCCGACCGCCGAGCGGTTGCCTGCTACCGCGATGGTCATGAATGGTTCCGAGCCGTCATGAAACGTGACGGGGCCAAACCACGTTCGCCCTGTGCGAGCCCCAATGACCGCGGGTGTCCAGGAGAGATCGTTGTCACTGTCGCTTCTGTTCAAGCCGATGCGTGACACGAACAGGCGCTCTCTCCCGTCAGGGTCGACGAGCGCGAGGCTTTCAATGGCCGGGACCTGACGCAGCAGCCGCAAAGCGTCGAGCCTACGCCTGTCGCCGGTGTTCTCCGGCCAGGGTAACAGAACGGTCCAGCCCAATTGCTCGCGAATTCCTTCGACAAAGTCTTGGATCTTTACGGCCGCCAACCGAGCTTCAGCATCCAGAAGCTGGTTCAGCCTGGCGCGCTGGTCGTGATAGCCAAACCATGCTTCGCTTCCGCCTGCGATCATAAGCGGTATGACCACCGCCGCAAAAAGCACGCGAAAGTATTTCCAGAACAGCGATGTACGTGGGGGGAGCGGGGTGGACACCGAGCTAATCCTCGCGATGGCCCTTCGTCCAAATCATTCGATCAAGACTCATTCGATCAATAGTCATTCGATCGCGAGTCCTTCGGTCGCAAGTCACTCGATCACCGTGTCGGCGCTGCTTAGAAGGGACGGCGGAAAGGATACACCAAGAGCGGCGGCAGCCTTCAGATTGATGAATAGCTCGACCTTGGTCACACGTTGCACCGGCAAGTCGGATGGTTTGGCGCCCTTGAGAATACGGCCAGCGTAAATGCCGGCGTTGCGGTGTGATTGCTCGAAATCGCCGCCGTAGCTCATCAATCCGCCAGCGAGCGGAAAATCGCGCGATTGGGTCATTGCGGGCACGGCGTGGCGCACCGAGAGCGCTGCGAGCTGCTGACTGCGGTAAGCGAAATAGGGATCCGAGCTAAAGACAAGCCCACCCACATTTGCCTCGCGCACCGAGGTGAACATGCTCTCGAACTCCGCTTCGCTACTCGCTTTCAGGACAATAAGCTTCAGTCCAAGACTGTCCGCCGCAGCGTGCAGATTTTTCAACTGCGAGCCGAAGGTGGGGCTGCTTGGATTGGCGGCCACCGCAAACACGCTGGTGTCAGGGCGCACTTCATGCATGAATTCCAGGCGCTTGCGCGAGACCTCCACACTCAGACTCGATACGCCGGTAAGATTGCCTCCTGGTCGCGACAGGCTGTCAACCACACCGAGCGCGACGGGGTCGCCACCCATCTCGAAGACGATCGGAATGGTCGCAGTTGCCGACTTCGCCGCGAGTGCGACCTCTGCACCACCCGGCGCAACAATAATTGTCACCGGATCGTGGACCAGCTCCCTCGCGAGCTCTGGCAACCGACTATATTGGCCATCGGCCCACCGGAACGCGATAGCAACATTGCGTCCCTCGACATAACCGGCATCCGCCAGACCTTCCCGGAATGCGGTGAGGCGACTGCTGTAGCGTTCGGGGCTTTCGGATCCGAGATATCCGATGACCGGCACCGCCTGGCCACGCGCGGGCAATATCCAAGCCGCGGCCCCAGCGAGGAGTGCGATGAAATCGCGTCTTCGCATTCGAAAAGCGGCGTCCCCAAAGGTTCGAGGCATGAGGCGCAACCTTGGCTCTCCTGGTGACCCAACGCCCAATCCCTCGACCAGCATAGCTGTGTGGCACCAGTTACGAAACCGGTTATCCGGTACCTGAGCTGGCCGCCAGAAGGAGGCGCGGTGTGACGGACCCGCTCGGTGTTTGATCCTGTTCCGCGTCGTTTGACGTCTGCCTCTGGCACGAAGCGGACATCCAGTGGCGACCGCTTCTTGACCCAAGCGGACCAGATCAATTCGAGCGTGTACTTTTAACCGACTATAGGCGGACAGAGTGTGACTCGGGTCACACATCGCCGGACCCAAAGTGCTAATTTCGTGCCCGTTTTCGTGTTCGGTAGCTTGCGCACGGAGGCCGGCGCTTCATTTCCAGTGGCTGATCTGAAACTTTCTGGCTTGCCAGAAAAATATAGTTGAGAAAGCAGCAATCTGCCACAGGGCGTCCAGTAGATCAAAAGGAGGGCTACCGAAGAGCACTCGCATCATGCTGCAGATGCAGTAGGCTGCGACACTCGCGCCCACCGCGTCTATAATATCCTGCTGCATTTTTCCCTCCTGATTCGACGGTTGGTCGGGAGAGGGACGCGCCCGGTTCAACCAATGCCGGAATAAAGCCCGATAAACGCGCTGACGGCGCCGAGACGCTGCGCGGCAAAGCCGTGAACAAGCAGGTCATTGCGGCTGCCAATCTCGCAGGCGCTCGCTGCCTTCTCGTCGCCATCCCTGACGCATTCGAGAGCGGGCGGTTGAACTCGGTCGCAGGGCCAATCCGGCGCTCGCGCTCATACGCGCGCTCGCATTCCGAGGATGAAACCGCTCATCTGCAGAAACACAGTGACACTGAAGTGATCCTGGGGAGCACGAGATCGTCAAGGCGATGATCGCGAAAATTTTGCATCGGCGGGCACAGTGCCGGTAGCGGCTCCGATAGCACCCCCTACTACTGCGCCGATCGGCCCCGCGGCATTTCTGCCGGCTGCAGTACCTTCTTCAGCGCCACGACTATGCGCGTGCGCTCGACCAGCTTAGGACTCGATTCGAAGACCGGGTTCTATTTGGCCCGTCCTCACCCCCGACACCGAGGGCATAATCGGAACCGCTAGCCAAATGCGGGATGGCGCGCCCCGCGAATCCTGCGCACCGCATTCTGAACATCTAAGCTGCGCCTCTCAACTCGTCGGAAAGCGCGCGTTCAATCCTCGATGATTGCGATGGCCCGGGTCCAACCGGCCGAGCCGTTGCGGATCTTGACAGGCAGGCATGACACCGTGAAGCCAGAGGACGGGAGCTGTTCGAGATTGTGCAGTTTCTCGATATGGCAATAGCCGATCTCGCGGCCGGCCTTGTGGCCCTCCCAAACGATCGATGGGTCGCGCGTCTCGCGGAAGCGCCGTGCCGTGTGCGAGAATGGCGGGTCCCAGCTCCAGGCGTCTGTTCCGGTAACCCGAATCCCCCGTTCGAGCAGATACAGCGTGGCTTCGCGCCCCATGCCGCAGCCAGTATCGATGTAGTCCTTGTGGCCGAGCCTCGATCCGGCGCGGGTGTTCACGAGCACGATGTCCAGCGGCTTCAGCTGGTGCCCGATCCGTGAAAGCTCGTCCTCGATGTCGCGCGCGCTGACGACATAACCGTCCGGGAAAGTGCGGAAATCGAGTTTCACGCCGGGCTGCAGGCACCATTCGAGCGGGACCTCGTCGATGGTGATGGCCCGTTCGCCCTTGTTCATGGTAGATGCATAATGCCAAGGCGCATCGATATGGGTGCCGTTATGCGCCGACAGGTTGAGCTGTTCGGCCGCCGCAAACTCGCCGTCGGGAAAGTCCTCGGCCTTCATGCCGGGAAAGAACATCAGCGCTTCAGCGACCGTATCCTTATGCGATTTGTAGTCGATTCGCGGCATCAGCGGCGGCGGGTCGGAGGGAACGTCGTTCTCGATATGGATGGACAGGTCGATCAGTCGGCGCGGCATGGGAGTGCTCGTTGTTGTGGATCAGCGGTCCTGTCGGATCACAGTGTTGCGCAAGGTGCCGATCTTCTCGACTTCGAGTTCGACCACGTCTCCGTGTTGGAGGTAGCGGTCCTGCTCGAGCCCGCAGCCGTTCCCCATCGTGCCCGATCCGAAGAATTCGCCGGGCATCAGTGTTTCGTCGCGCGACGCGAAAGCGATCATGTCCTCGAACGAATGTAGCATGGCGCTGGAATCGCCCCGCGACCAGACGTCACCATTCACACGCGCCTCCATCCGAAGGTTGTAGGGATCGGGAATTTCGTCAGCCGTCACGATCCACGGGCCGATGGCGTTTCCGGTATCGAAATCCTTGCCCTTGGCGGGGCCGAGCATGCTGCGCATTTCGATCATCTGCGCATCGCGCGCGGAGAAGTCGTTGAAGATCGAAAATCCGAAGATGCACTCGCGCGCGCGGCTCTTGGGGATGTCCGCGCCGCCCTTGCCGAGGAAGATTCCAAATTCCAGCTCGTAGTCCATGTACTGGCTGTAGCGCGGCCAGCGCACGGTCGCGCCGTCACCGACCACGCTCAGGTGGTTGCCGCGATAATAGATCGGCTGGCTGCGATAAATCTCCGGCACGTCGGGACTAGGCGCCACGTCAGGTGCAGGCTTGCCGGCAATCCGGGCAGCAAGTTTTTGCATGCCGACAGGGGCTTGGCGAATGTGGGTCGGGAACACGGAGAAGTCCCTGATTAGCACCGGTCGCGGGACCGGCGGCATCAATGCGACGTTCGAGAGCGGATAGGACAGGGCAGGATCGTCGGCGCTGCGCTGAAGAACTCGTGCACGGTCAAGGGCGCGTTCGCCCCCGGCGATCAGCGCGAGCATGTCGGCAAATACTGCCTCCGCGCCGCCGGCCGCGATCGCCGCAGCTTGGAGGTCGAACACACGCTCGTCGTCCTGGACAACCCCGGTACGGACTTCGTCTCCGTGTCGAAAACTGGCCAACTTCATAGTTCACCCAAAAATATATATACTTTTCATTTCTATCGATTATCCTCAAGCGCGTCCAGAGGGCGGAGCGAAATGCAACTGGAAATCACGAGTGAGCCGCAGACCCTTGGGCCCGAAACACAGACCGAACGCGCTGTTGCGGTTCTGCGACGTGACATCCTGAACGGCAGGCTCGCGCCGGCCTCGAAGCTTGGGATCGCCGATCTAGCCGCCGGCTACGCCATCGGCGCGACGCCATTGCGTGAAGGGTTATCGCGACTTGTCTCCGAGGGTTTGGTGCGCGCCACCGGGCAAAAGGGATTTCGTGTCGCGGATATTAGCCGCGACGATCTGGCCGACATCATTCGCATGCGCAGCGTGATCGAAAGCGAGGCGTTGCAACTGTCGATGCTGCAAGGCAGCGACGAATGGGAGGCCGGCATCGTTGCAAGCCTGCACCGCCTCAAACGCTTCGCCGCGCGCGGGCCCGAGGTGTTTCGCAACGAGATTGACAGTTTCGAGGTCGTGCACAAGGCGTTCCACACGGCCCTGATCGCCGCCTGCGGTTCTCGCCGCATGCTTGAGCAGCACGCCGCGTTGTATGACCAGACCTACCGCTACCGGCACCGCATGCTGGAAAGCGTACCGGAGCTCGAAGAGTTTTGCTCCGAACACGACGATCTTGCCGCGCTGGCGCTTGCGCGGAACACCGCAGAGGGATGCCGGCGGCTTTGCGCGCATTTCGAACTGACACTCAAGACGCTCTATCCGGAATAGCCAACGAAGCCGGCGATCTAAAGCAAACGCGGCTGAAAAGGGAGGGTTATATGAGGTTTATCGCAGCAGCGGCACTCGCGGCCGTTCTGGTTTCGTCTCCGACGCATTCTCATGCGCAACTCCTGATCGGCGGGACGCCCAATCCCGAGCAGGTGACCGCGATGGTCGCGGAGCAGCAGGGAATTTTCAAGAAGCACGGGATCGACGGGCGCTTCACCATCATCCCGATCAATCCCACGATCCCGGCCGCGCTGCTCTCTGATTCGATACAGGTCGGTGCGCCCACACCGACCACGCTGCTGCAGGCGGTCGATAACGGGATCGACCTGGTGGTGATTGCGGGCGCATCGGTGAACAATCCGCAAGGCACCGGCATCGGCATCGTTGTCCGCAAGGATAGCGGCATCAAGACCGCGAAAGACCTGCAGGGCAAGCGCTTCGGCGCGCCCGGCCTTAATGCGGTCCTGCATGTGATGGTGCGGCGCTGGCTGACGCAGGAGGGGGTCGATCCGAAATCGGTCAACTTCGTAGAAGCGATGTTTCCGGTTCACGGGGATCTGCTAAAGGCCGGCCAGATCGATGCTGTCGTGACCGGCGACCCATTCATGAGCCGTATCATCCAGAGCGGCGATGGTGAGCAGATACTCAATCTAGTGACGACGCTGCCGGGCGACGTGCCGCCGGTGATGTATGTCACGACGCGCGACTGGGCGCAGAAGAACCCGGACAAGGTCAAGGCATTCCGTGCCGCCATCGAGGAGGCGGCAGCCGAGATCGCAGCCGACCCGGAAAAGGCGCGCGACGCCATCGGCAAGGCGCTGAAACTTCCGGCCCCGGTCCTGAAAACTATCCCGTTGCCGAAGGTCAGCACCAAGGTCACGCCGGAGCAGGTCGCTTTCTGGATTGACGTCATGAACAAGCAGAACATGCTGAAGAACAAGATCGACCCGGCCAAGCTGATCCTGCCGTGAAGGACCGAGCAATTTCGTAGGAGCGTTTGCCGAGAAGGCAACGTATTCCGCTCATGGAAGCCGCATCGGGGAAACGGCCGGGACTACGCTCCCGGCCATGACCTCTTAAGTAGACACCAATTATTCGGCCTTCGCGGTTCAGTTGGTTTTCACGACCTGCGGTGGTGACAGGTGCCGTCAAGGATCGATGGATTGTTTTCCTTCGTCCAGTACATGCGCAACATCGAAAGGAATGCGCCCTTCGCTGCCGGCAGCCAATCGCGTTCCTTGTCTGCGCCAGGCGACTCGGCCTGGAAATAAAGCGTGACCGATCCGTCCGGATTGGGGTTGAGATTGCTGCGTGAGCTGACTGTGAATTTGTTAAGCGGGTTGGTAACAAACACCAGCCCTGGTCGATTTGGAACATCGTGGTCGACCAGAAACCATTCACCGGTATCACATATCAATCGGAGCCCGGCTATAAGGGCACTGATAGTTTTAGCTTCTCATTGACCGGCCGACTGGCTCCTGAAGGGGCACGTCGACTATCCAAGTTACATTCAAATCAATTGAGTTGATGCCCAGCCACAGCACCGTTCTATGTCTGCTTGTGACCCGATTCGGACATTCAGCCAGCATCTCATGTTCAGCAGAGGCGGCGAGAATTTCTCGGCGCCCTTTGCGGCATGGCGGTAGCATGGCCAATTTCCGCCCGCGCGCAGACTCTGCCGGTGGTGGCCTTACTGAATGGGCAGTCTCGCAGCCCGGTTGCACCGAGAGTGGTAGCGTTTCGCCAAGGCTTGTTTGGAGTTAAGCTATGCTGAGGGCTGCGCCTCACGCCTATCGCTGTTCCGATCGGCGATGTAAAGGTGGTTACGCGTGACACGTTATCTATTGGAGGTTGCGTAATGAAATTTGCCCACTTTTCTCACATCTGGGCCAAACCGGGCATGAGCCCTCATCAGCGCTACGAAGAACTGTGGCGTGAGCTTGAACTGTGCGACGAGCTCGGGTTCGACTATGGCTTCTGCGTCGAGCATCACTTCCGTCCTGATGAAAGTTGGATATCTTCGCCCAGCCTTTATGCTGTCGGCGCAGGCGCTCGCACACGACATATTCGCATTGGGCCCATGGGCTATATCGTTCCACTATATCATCCATTGCGGCTCGCCGAGGAGATCGCAATCGTCGATCAAATGACGGGCGGACGGATGGAGTTAGGGCTCGTCCCCGGAATCAACGTCGATTATTTCCGGCCGTATGGACTTGATTACGACCAACGTAAGACGCCCACACTAGAGTTTGTTGACTATCTGCGCGCGGCTTACGGTGAGATTCAGCCGTTCTCGTTTCACGGCGACAATTTCCAAACAGTCGAGCCCGTCGAATTATCGGTGCAACCGTTGCAGAAGCCATATCCCCCCCTTTGGATGATGAGCCGCGACCCGCGCACGCTCGAATTCTGCGCACAAAACGCAATTAACCCAGGGTATTTTCTAATCTACCCGCGTGCGGATGCGGCGCCTCGCTACCGAAAGTTTCTGCAAGACTGGGACAAAGCGGGGTGGGCGCAAAAGCCAAACATAGCTTACTGCACACTCGTGTATGTCGATGACACGGACGACAAGGCTCTCGATGTGGCGCTTGGCCGAGCGGCCAGGGCTTACGAAGGGTTTCTGCCGCCACCTCAGCCAGGTGAAAGCTTCGAAGAACGTGTGCGGACGCATGCCAAGAAGTTCGTCGGTCGAGGCGAACCTGGCGCATCTGAAATCATGGCTAACCTCTTCGATCCGGACTACCTGATGAAGAACGAATTGGTTTTCATCGGATCACCAAAAACAGTGGCGGAGAAGCTTCATGCCGCTTCGGAAGCCGGTCTTTTCAACGTGTTCTTGGGAGAATTTAATTTTTCAGATTTGCCGGCTAACGATCTCATGAGGTCAATTCGCCTTTTTGGAGAAAAGGTGATGCCAGAGCTCCGCGGCTATGAGCCATTTTAGTAACACGGCATAGTGCGTAAGAATTACTAGTGAGAATGCCGGGTTTGCTCACACATGCTGAATGCTGATCGTGGATTTTATGCCGCCGGACGTCACGTCAATGCGACGGTTCGACCGAGGTGCGCTGCTTCGCCTGTCGTAGGCTACGGCTGCGCGCGTAGTTAAACGCCAGAATCGCAGCCGAGCCGCCAAGCCCAATCCAGTCCAGCAACTCTGCGCCAGGAAACGCATTCGGTGGAAGAAGAATGGCGAGAGAGGCCGAGGCAAAGGTAACCCGCATGACCGGCGACAGTGGCGTGAATGCGAAGCCTACGATGGCCGCAGTGCCCACGAAAATTCCAAGCAGATTGCGCGCGAGATGCCACAGGATCAAATACCAGGGCGCGTTCATTAGCAACGCCGGTTCGAGTACGAACAGAAATGGAATAAAGAACGTACTCCAACCTACCATCACCGAAACCCAACCGGTGGTCCAGCCAGATACCCGCGCAATGTTGGCAGCCGCATAGGCTGCAATTGCCACCGGTGGCGTAATCATCGACAGCATGCCGAAATACATGACATACATGTGCGCGGCCATCGGCGTTACGCCTAGCTTGATCAATGACGGTGCCAGTAAGGTCGCGGTTAGCACATAAACGCTGACGGTTGGCATCCCCATTCCGAGAATGAAGCTGACAATGGCCGTGAGCACCAACAACACGAACAGATTCTCTCCGCTGATCGCGATCAGCTGCAACGTGAGCCCAAACGCGATACCCGACACGCTGAGAGCGCCGACCACCATGCCCGCAGCGGCGCCGATTAGTACAATGTCGAGTGCCGCGCGGCCGGTATCGAGCACGGCCCGCCACATTTCCGGGATCGTGACCTTGCGACCGCGATACCCGAATAGCAGACAAAGCACGATCAGCATGCCAGTCGAATAAATCGCGGCGCGTTCGATCGGAATCTGGAAGAACTCAGGCCAGGCCAAGGTCGAAATCAGAAACGCGATCGGAATCGGAAAATGCCAGCCCGAACGCAGGATTTCGAGGAAGGAGGGAATTTCCTCGTCCACCTGCGCAGCGCCGATCTTGTGTTTGGCAGCCTCGAGATCGACGTGAATGAACAATGCCGCGTAATAGAGCAGCGCGGGGATCACCGCGGCTATCACTACCGCGCCGTAGGATACTTGGAGAAACTCCGCCATGATGAAGGCTGCGGCTCCCATCACCGGCGGCATTAATTGTCCGCCGGTAGATCCGACTGCCTCGATCGCAGCAGCCCGAACGCGGGAAAAGCCCGACCGTGCCATCAGCGGGATCGTGACAATCCCGACTGCAACTACGTTGCTGACGGCGGCTCCGGAGATCATGCCGAACAGAGCGGAGCCGACCACGGCGATCTTGGCCGCGCCGCCACGGAACGCGCCCATTCCAGACATCGCGAGATCAGCAAAATAGGCCGCGCCGCCAGTGCGCCCCAACACCTGCCCCATAAGGGTGAAGGGAATGACGATGAGCACGGCAACCTGAAGGATGTTGCCGATCATGCCGTTGGTATCGAGCCCGAGATAGACCGTCAGACGTTCAGGACTCACGTACCTGGTTTGAAAATCGCCCGGCAGATTTGGGCCAATGAACACATAAATGATCAACAGCACGATGATGCCGACAAGTACGGCGCCGGACGTTCGTCGCGTCGCCTCAAGCACCAGCAGGATCAGCAGGATACTGCCGACAATACCTTCGAGGGGTAGCGTTGCCAGCTCGGTGGTCAGTGCTTCGTAGCGGGCCGCGATATAGAAGCAGATGGCGACAGAAGCCACCACGCCGCACCAGTCGTGCCATCGCGGACCGCCGCGGGCTCCGAGATATGCAAGTGCAAGGCTAAGTCCAAGGCAAACTGCGAGCATCTGCTCGGTGTAGAGAGCGAGCCCGAAAACCCTGCGTGGCACATCCAGAACCCACAGCACCACGACCGCAATCAGCAGGCCCTGGAAGATGTCGGTCCAAATCGCAACTATGCGCGTCGGCGGGGGGGCCTCCTCGATGAGAACCTCCGCCGACATGGATGTTGTCACTGTGTGCTCAATCTACGCTCGCACTACTGGATGGATTTCTCCGCGATGCCCTTGTCCTTGAAATATCTCAGCGCGCCATTGTGGTAGGGGATGCCGTATTTCCTGAACATTCCCTCGCCTGAGAATTCCCGTAGAACCGGCTGCACGGACACCAGATCAGCTTTGTTGTTTACCAGCGTATCGATGAACTTGTAGACGAACTCGTCCGGCACCTTCGCACTGGTAATCAGCAGGTTGTCGAAGGTGTAGACCTTCATCGGCTTGGTCACTCCGGTGAAGATCGGCCCCGGGACCGCGTCGGTGAGATAACCGTAAGGCGTGACCTTGCGGGCAGCGTCCATGCCGGCCTCGTTGATTTCCAGCACGCGGATGCCACCGACAGAGGCGTCGGCCTCACGCACCTTCGGCCCGCCAAATGCGAAAAAGAACATGTCCGATGCGCCCGACATGAAATCGTCGGCGCTGCGGGTGACATTCGGCACCATCACCGGCTGGACGTCCTTTTCGGTGAGGTTCGCGGTGGCAAGGATGGCGCGTGAAACCTGATCGATGGTGCGCATCGCGCTATAGCCTGCGGCAACGCGCTTGCCCTTGAGGTCGCCGATGGTCTGCATCGGCGCATCCTTACGCACCCAGAAAGCCGTGCGCAACGCATGCACAAAACCGATCACGCGCAAGTCCGGATTCTTGCCGCCTTCAACGTAATTCGCGAATTCCAGAATATTGGTGATGCCGATCTCCGCCTCGCCGCGGCTCACCATCGGCACGATCACCTGATCGCCTGCCGTCGGCTGCACCAACATATTGACGCCCGCCTTTTCCTTCATCACCTTTGCGACTGCCGACGCAGTGGTGTGATTGAGAGAACCTGGCGGGAGGGTTGCAAAGCCGTAGGTCTGGGCGGCGACCTGCGAAGATCCAAGCCCTGCGATCGCAAGCGCAAATAATGCCGTCCTGGCACGAAGATACATTGCCATCCTCCCTGGATTTTCTTTCAATAATGATCCGCGGCGGGCGTAAAGGCAATGTCAAATCCCGCCGTATGTTCACCGACGATGACTCGGTTTCGTCGGCACGCTAAACATGGCCGAATGCGAACCGATAACGATCCCAGCGCGACCTTCGATTACGTGATCGTAGGTGCAGGCTCCGCAGGCTGCGTGCTGGCCAGCCGGCTGACCGAGGAGCGGTCAGCTACGGTCTGCCTGGTCGAGGCCGGCACGTCCGACCAGAATTTCCCCGTCAACGTGAAAAGCCGCGTGCCTGCGGGCGGCATCCTGTTCCGTCACGACCGCCGCTACAACTGGCTCTATCCGTCGGACTCGATTGCAGGCTCCGCGAGCAGGCAAATTCTCTGCCCACGCGGACGACTGTTCGGCGGCACGTCCTCGATCAACGGCATGATCTACATGCGCGGCCAGCCACAGGACTATGACCACTGGGCGGCGTTGGGCAACGACGGCTGGAGCTTCGAGGATGTGTTGCCGTATTTCCGTAAATCTGAGCATTTCGAGCCGGGTGGCGGGCCGCTTCATGGGAAGGGCGGTGAGCTGAATGTCGCCGCGCAGCGCTCACCCCATCCGCTTTCGTTCGCCTTCATCGAGGCGGCGGCGCAATGCCAGTTTATGCGCAATTCAGACTTCAACGGCGAACGCCAGGAAGGCTTTGGGCTGTTCCACGTCACACAGAAGAACGGCGAACGCTGGAGTACGGCGCGCGCCTTCCTGCATCCGGCCCTCTCGCGCGGCAATCTGCATGTCGAGTCCGATGCGACCGCGCTCCGGGTGACGTTCAATGAAGGCCGCGCGACCGGCGTGCAGCTGCGGCGGGGCGGTAGGGAATTCCGCATTGCAGCACGGCGCGAGGTGATCCTCAGCGCGGGCGCGATCGCCTCGCCGCAGATCCTGATGGTGTCGGGGATCGGCCCGGCCGGGCATTTGCGTGATCTGGGTATAACTCCCCTGATCGACAGTCCCGGCGTCGGCGGGAATTTCCACGACCATTGCGACGTGGCGATCACTGTCGGTGATCGCTCGGGTTCGAGCTATGCGGCCTCCCCCCGCGGCCTAGCCCGGCTGATCTCAGCACCGCTGCATTACCTGCGCAGGCGCGGCGCATTATCCTCGATCATGGTGGAAGCCGGCGGCTTCGTGCGATCGCGTCCCGATGCCGAGCGGCCTGACCTGCATTTTATCTTCACGCCCACGCTGCACGACCGCGCCGAATATCTGCCGCGCCGTCACGGTTTCGTGGTTCACGTCAACGCGCTCCGGCCGAAGAGCCGTGGCCAAATCCGGCTTCGCTCATCCGAGATTATCGATCCGCCACTGCTGCAGCCGAATCTGCTGTCTCATGAGGACGACCTGCATCTTTTGATTGAGGGCATCCGGGTCGCCAGGCGCATCATTGCGGCGCCTGCGCTTGCACCATTCCGGTCGCACGAATTGTCTCCGGGCCCTGCAGTGGAGTCACAGGCTCAGCTTGCCGAATACGTGCGCGGCACGGTCGCAACCGTCTTTCATCCGGTGGGAACCTGCAAGATGGGCGTCGACCGCATGGCGGTGGTCGATCCGTCACTGCGCGTTCGTGGTATCGACGGTCTACGGGTAATCGACGCCTCGGTGATGCCGGAAATCGTTAGTGGCAACACGAACGCGCCAACCATTATGATTGCGGAAAAGGGCGCCGCACTGCTCGCCGAGTCGCGATAGCGATCGTACGGAACGCAGCGTTGCAAACTTTTTGCACTTTCGACCACTGCCTCGCGTGGGAATGCGGGTCGATAATTGTTCCGCGGCCTTACCCTTTGCGCCCGAGAGAGCACCGTGTAACCGGTTCTGCAGCCGCGAGCCAATGATGATTTTTCTCTCTCGTCTGGACGTGTTTTCCGTAACGTCGGACGCTCGCTCGATCGGCGGGTAGTCGGGGTCGGATCTTGGACCCCCACGCGCCCACGCGTTGAAGTGAGAAGCTAGGGGAGCAGCTTGGAATGGCGGGGTGGTTCGGGCCACATACGGTCCGATACGTTCTAGGATGACGTCCGCTTGTGACCCATACCGAAATACCCCGGTTTCGCCTCCACAGCGGCTTGGTATATTGGACGGGTGGCTAGTTTGCCTGGGAGGCGCGCATGGGTCGGATTCTGATCAAGGGTGGGTCGATCATCTCGATGGATCCGGCGATCAAGGACCTACCCCATGGCGATGTGCTTGTGGAAGACGGCAACATCGCTGCGGTTGCGCCGTCGCTGAGTGCGGGTGGCGCCGAGACGATTGACGCAGCCGGGATGATCGTCCTGCCCGGTCTGATCAACGCACATGTCCACACTTGGCAAAGCGCGCTGCGCGGTATCGCCGGCGATTGGACAGTACCAAAATACATGCAGTCCATGCATGGCGGGCTTGCCGGCCACTATCGTCCCGACGACCTCTACATTGCGAACCTCATGGGCGCTCTCAATCAACTCAACTCCGGAACGACCACGCTAGTCGATTGGTGTCACTGCAACCGGACGCCCGAACACACCGATGCTGCCATCGCGGGGCTCACCGATTCCGGCGCCCGCGCAGTATTTCTACACGGCTCGCCGAAGCCCGATCCCAGGCCCGGCCAGAAACATTTCAGCGAAGTCCCGATGCCGCGGGCGGAGATCGCGCGGTTGCGCAAGGGCCGCTTCGCAAGCGATGATGGCCTAATCACCTTCGGGCTAGCGATCCTTGGGCCCTATTACTCGATATGGGAGGTGACCCGGGCCGACGTGCACCTGGCGCGGGAGTTCGATCTGATTGCCAGCATGCATGTCGGCGGCGGCAGCGCGATGCAGCCGAATGGGTTTGAACGTTTGCTGAAAGAAGGCCTGGTCGACGAAAATTTCAACATCGTCCACGGCAACGACATGAAGCACGATGTGATCCGCGCCATAGCCGATCAAGGCGGCCAGTTCACGGTCACCGCCGAGATTGAGCTGCAGATGGGCTACGGCGATCCGCTCACCGGCGTGCTGAATGCTTGCGGTTCGGCCGTGTCGATCGGCTCGGACGTGGAGCCAGCGGCGCGCGGCGATATGTTCAGCGCGATGCGGATGACGCTGCAGCATGAACGCCACCGTCGCACGCTCGAAATCCTGGCCGAAACCGGAAGCCGGCCGATGGCGATGCCGGTTACCTGCCGTCAAGCGCTGGAGTGGGCCACCATCAATGGTGCCAAGATGGCCGGTCTTGAAGACCGTGTCGGCTCCCTTACCCCCGGCAAGCAGGCCGACATTCTGTTGCTGCGTGCGAGCGACCTCAACATGTTTCCGGTGGTGGATCCGGCCGCCTCCGTAGTGATGCAGGCTGGCGTCGCTAATGTCGACACTGTTCTAGTCGCAGGAAGAGCGGTAAAGCGGGATGGCAAGCTGCTCCATGAACAAATTGCGGACAAGAAAGCTACTCTGCAAAAATCCGGCGAGCGCATTCTCACCGATTTTGGCTTTTTGCCGCTGCGGGCCGCCTGAATGGCTTCACGTCGAAATGTTTAAATGCACTTGAGAATCAGTCGTGTAAGGCGTTGCGATGTCGCCTAATGGCACAAAGCGGACATCCATCGACTGGTCTAGAGCCCTTTCCGGGCTCCAATCCTCGACGGTTCCTGTGGCGATAATCCTGAGCGCACCATCAGCTAGCGGGCGCTGAAGCTGAAGCGCCTCGGTAGCGGGGAGGTTCGACAGCACACGTTGATAACCGGGTGCTTTTCAGACTTCTATTGCAGCGGGATCTTGGCGGCATTGATGACCTTGCCCCACTTCTCGATATCGGCAGCCAGCACCTTGCGGAAAGCCTCTGGGCTCTCGTCCGTGACGATGTCCATGCCGTCCCGCGCAAAGCCGGCCTTTACGTCGTCCAAGGCAAGCGCCTTGATCAGCGCAGCGTGCAACTTGTTCGCAACATCCGGCGGTGTTTTGCCTGGCGCAAAAACGCCCACCCACACCACGAGCTCGACATTTTTGATGCCAGCTTCAGACATGGTCTGCACGTCAGCCATGCGCTTCTGGCGCTCCGGCGTGTCGACCGCGATCGCCTTGAGCTTGCCCCCTTCCACCATCGGCAATGCAACCGAAGGTCCTGCCACGATGAGATCGACATGGCCGCCGATGACGTCGGTGACGACCTGCGAGGAGCCCTTGTAGGGAATATGCGTCAACTCAATACTTGCGGCCTGCTTGAAGAGTTCGACGGCCAGATGGGCGACCGAGCCAACTCCGCCGGAGCCGAACGTGAGCGGCTTGCCTTGCTTCGCGCGGGCCTTTGCGAGCGCAATGAACTCCGAAACGTTATTGGCGGGTAAATTCGGATTGACCAGGAAAGTATTGAACCCGCCGGAAATAATACGTGTGATCGGCGTGAAGTCCTTTAGCGCGTCGTAGGGCAGCGCCTTGTAGAGATTGGGATTGAAGGCGTGCGTACCGAGGGTGCCGGCCATCAGCGTGTAACCATCGGGTGCCGCCTTGGCGACGAACTCGGCGCCGATGATGCCGGCTGCACCGGGCTTGCTCTCGATCAGCAACGGCTGACCAAGAATCGCGCCGACTGGATCGGCGATCCGGCGCATTGCAAGATCGGGCGGCGTGCCAGGCGCAAAACCTAGGATGACCCTCACCGGCTTGTCGGGATAATTCTGCGCCACTGCGTGACCGGAGAAAACTGCGGCAGAAGCAAGAGCGCCGAGCACTGCAAGAAGAGACCTCGCGTCGCGCAATTTCAGAGCAATATCCATGTCGTTTCCTCGGTCGTTTTTATATTCCGCACAGCGGAATTTGTTATAGCACTTGATAATAGCGGATTTTGTTGCCCTTTTCGTCGCGTGATCCGGCTCCGATGAAAACATATTTGGTTAGCCAGTCGTGCTTGCCGGGCGGCGTCTCGAAAGTCGGCGTGCAGCGGAAGTAATACAGCGACGGATCGACCACGTCGCCGGGCGCGAGTTTATAGAGCCGGTCCATTACTTCCGGCGGACCGTGCCGAAAGCCGCGGTTCTGAATATAGATCAGGGTGCCATCGTCTTCCTGCATGAAGTAGCGCGCGTCGAAACTGAACACGCCGTCGGTGCGCACGTGTGGAAATTCGCCGCCGTGATTGAGCACCTTGCCGCGCAGGCGCGGGCCCTCGAATTCACCCTCCAGGACCGGCACCGACAGTCGTGCACCGCCGATAGGGGGATTTTCCATACGAAGCCGCGGCGCAAGCTTCAGCCGGGTCTCGAACACGAATTCAAGGCGAGGTTCCAAGGCATCCTCCGATTTTAATCATTCTCGTCCGTGTGACGCGGACATTAGCTTAAACAACTATCCGCCGGCATCGCCTGTCGCAATATGGCGCTCCTGCTGCGATGCGTGCCCATCTATGCTGCGACCGGCTCTTGATTTCGAAGTCCGCATGGGCTGTGCATTTCGATGGGACATCGTGCCCAAGGCATTGGGGCACCGGAAGATGGGCAGGCCTCGCGCATTTGCTGGTGGCTTCCATTATCTGCACCCGGCATGATGCAACGGAGTGGTCTAAGGAGCGTGATGTGGGACAGATCGACGATGTCTTGCATGGTCAGGTGCTGACTGTACGCCTCGCCGGAAGGGGGGCAAACGCGATCACGCGCGGCATGGCCGCATCTCTGGAACGGATCGCCGATCGCGCCCGCCAGTCCCGAGACGTCCGGGTCCTGTTGATTGCCGGCGCTTGTGGCAAGAATTTCTGCGCCGGCTCGAATATTGGGGAACTCGCGCAGCTCCGGGCGGAGGGTAAAGGGCCGGGGCCTTTGCTTGAGGCGGAAGCTAGGGCGTTTCAAGCCATCGCGGACCTCGACATCCCGACGGTCGCCGCGGTCCAGGGCGTCGCGATGGGCGGTGGATTGGAACTCGCTCTGTGCTGCGATTTCATCGTGGCTGCCGAGGACGCACGCATTTCGTTTCCGGAGATTTTCTTGGGCGTTTTTCCAGCGCTCGGCGGGACGGTACGCTTGCAGCAACGCATCGGGGAAGGCCGCGCGCGCGAATTGCTGATACTCGGCCGTGAGATTGACGGCAGGCAGGCGTATGAGTGGGGCCTTGTGACCCGTGCCGTGCCTAGTGCTGATGTAGATCACGAGGCACGCGCGCTCGCCGAGCGCCTCGCTGCAGCGCCCAGGTCTGCTATTGCCGAAATCAAAAAATCCCTGCGACTCGCGCGCGGTCTCTCCGAGAAGGAGGCTATTGAGGCAGCACTTAACGCGGCGATACTCCATTCTGACTCGCCGGAGGTTGCCGAAGGCCTGCGCGCCTTCGTGGCCAAAGAGAAGCCCGACTTCCTCTCGCCATCACCTACCCTTCAACGCCGGGCGAAATGACATCGGGGTCACGCGACTCTGCGAACATGCGCGCGATGTCGTGTGCGCGGTTGCGCAGTACGGCGTTCTGACTGACGGCGCCTTTGTCAGTCATCTCGCCTGCCGCTGCATCCGGTGGTACCGAAAGCAGTAGCGCGCGTGCAATAAAGGTAGAAGATCCGGTCGCACCCCTGGCCAATTCGCGAAGTGCGGCGACGACTTCGTTTCGAAGCGTCTGTGCATCCCCAGCAAAACTCGGATTTGGAAAAAGAAGGGCACCGATTTCCATCTGCCCCTCACCGGCAATGACAGCGTCGACCAAACATCCATTGGTTGCCGTCATCAGCCGGTCCCGAAGACCGGCAACGTTGACCCAGGTGCCTGTCGCAAGCTTGAAATTCTCGCCAATGCGGCCGTTGAATACGAGCCCCTTGGAGAAATCCTTCGTATCGAGGGGAGCAAGCGAATCACCATAGTGGTAATACCCCTCGTCATCGAAGGCCTGCTTCGTCGCTTCCGCATCGCGCCAGTACCCGGGGGTTACCGAGGGGCCTTTCAGCCTCGCTTCCAGCAAATTTGCGCCATCGCGTGGTGCAAGCTTGAGCGTGACACCTTGCATAGGCAGCCCGACAAGACCGCCGCTGGCACCGGGCCAATTGACCGCGAGAGCGAAGGGCGCCGTTTCGGTCGCACCGTAGCAGGAATAGAACGGCACATATCGGCCGGTCTCAGCTTTGGATATCGCGTCCATCTCCTTTGCAAGCGCTTCTGGCATGGCGGAGCCTGAATAGAAGAAAAATGACAGCCGCGAGAAAAATTTCCGTCGCAAGCTGTGGTCGTCGCGCAATGCTTTTGCCAGTAGTCGAAAGCCCGATGGTGCAGTGAAATACGCCGTTGGGGCGATGTCCTGCAGATTTCGGATCGTCTCTTGCATTGCGGGCCCATCGACGGGCCTACCCTTATCGATCCAGAGCGTGCCGAGATTATAGAGGACCGAACCAAGGATCGAATTGGCTCCAGACGTGTGGTGCCATGGTAGCCAGGACAGGATCACGGGGGGGTCTTGACCAAATTCTGGAAACGCTTGAAGAAACATCTGCTGATTGGCCGTAGTCATGCGGTGGGTTGTGATGACGCCCTTTGGACGGCCAGTCGTGCCAGAGGTAAACAGGATCGATCGTGTGTCGTCCGGCGCGATGGCGCGATGGGCTTCGTCGATTCGTGTGGACGGCGTCGTCTCCGCAAGTTGGGCCAGGGACAACGTATTCGCGGGGGCTGAGCGATAGGCCGCAACCGAATGACCGCCGCTGCTTATCCGTGCCAGCGCCGGTGCGAATTCGTCGTAGTCCTCGACGAAAACCATACCAGGACGAACCACATCGATCACATACGCCAGCTTCTCAAAACTTTCCGTGGTCAGTGAATAGGTTGGCGATATGGGGCAATAGGGAATGCCGACGTGCGATGCGGCAAGTGCCATCAGAGCGTGAGCGACAGAGCCAGCCGAAAGTATCGCGAGCGGTCGTTCGCTGGACAGGCCACTGTCGAGCAAGCCTTGACCAAGTGATCGAATCTTAGATTCTGCTTCGGCATAGGTGATGCTCTGCCAGACACCGCTTTCATCTCGTTCGCCAAGAAAGATACGGTTCGGGCATTCGGTCAGGGCTGCGTTGAATCGTTCCGTTATGACGCGCGGATAGGGGCCGAGCTGTTGCGGATTCCACATCAGGATAGAACCGTCAGCGCGGCGCTCAACCTCGACGCTCGGCCGTCTCATTGCTCAGCCTCGGGGTGAGAGAAACACGAACAGTATCGGGAAGCCGGCTCAATGTGATTACTGCCAGGACTCCCCAGTAATGTACGCGGAAGTTCAGTGACAAGCGAGATGGAGCAATAGAAGTCGTCGTTCGACTCAGTTCGATGAGATGGAGGAATGACAGTCATGAGCCTTTGCGAAAAGCGCGCCGCGAGTCACACAAAGTTCGAAGCTCGGAGGTTCAGGGTAAGGGTAGCAGCGAAACAGACAGCCTGTGGAATCTTCCCGGCCAATCACCTCACTAACCCGACCAAAACGGACGATACAAACGGAATGTTAGCCACCGTCTGACGAAGGCGCTCAGGACGCGAAACGAATGCGCAAAAGTTATCAGGATGTTTCGATGACTGTGCCGCGGCCATCCACCGCAACCGCACCCTGTCCGGCCACACGAACGATCAGCGGATTGATTTCGAGATCCTGCATGCGGGGTCCAAGGTCACTCGCAAGCCATGACAACCGCACCAGCGTATCGGCGACGGCATCGACATCGAGTTTCGGGCGGCCGCGCACCCCATCCAGGATCGGCCAAAGCTTGAGTTTGCGAAGCAGGGCTTTTGCGCGGTCCGAGTCGAGCGGGGCACTCGCGAGCCGGACATCACGCAGCACCTCGACCATCACGCCACCGAAGCCGACCATCACCTGCGGGCCGAAGCCCTCGTCATAGCGCGCTCCCACGATCAGTTCCGCTTGGCCTCGCACCATCTCCTGAATGGCAATCGCCGGCTCGCCCGTCTCGCCGGCAGCGATGAGCGACCTGGCGATGTCGTCGAAGGCCTGCGTTACCGCATCGGCGTCGGATAATCCGAGACGGACGAGACCGAGATCGCTCTTGTGCACAATGCTCCTGCTCACGCCCTTGGCGACTACCGGATATCCGATCGCCTCTGCCGCTTTCACCGCGTCCTGCGCAGTGCGCACGGTCCGCTCGCGCGTCGTGGCAATGCCGTAATGCCGGAACAGATCTTTCGCCTCGGGCTCGGTCAGGAAGCCCGCCGGCAACGAGTGCGGCAGCGGTCCCGCTCCCTGCGGACGGGCCGCCGTGGCATGCGCAGTTGCTGAGCCATGATCGCGCTCGCGGACCAGAAGCTCGAGCACGCGCATGGCATCGTCGATCCTCGTCAGATAGGGCATGCCTGACTGCAACAGCATCTGACGGACCTCCTCGCCGAAACGGGAGGTGTCCAGCACGAAGATCGTAGGCTTCGTGCCTCTCTTCCAGATGTCGATGACGGCATCAACGGTCTGCGGCATCAGCGGCTGCGGCGTCATGATGTAGATGAACGCGGCCGTATCCGCGTCGTCGGCCACCGCCTCCATCGCATGCTTGAAAATATGCGGACCGAGCGCACCGAAATGCGCGCCGAGGTCGACAGGATTATTCTGATGCGTGCGCGGGAAATGGGTGTCGAGACGGACATGCGTCGCCTCTGTCCATTGCGCAAGGGGCAGCCCGGCTACGGTCAAGCGGTCGGCCGTAACCGCACCGCCCCCGCCCGATGACACCACCATGCCGATCCCGCCCGGCCCCATCCGCGGCGCCCGCGCCAGCACACCCGCGGCGAGGATCATCGCCTCCGGCTCATCCATCAGGAGAACGCCGACTTCATCGCATACCGTCTCGAACGCCTCATAGGACCCGGCCAGGCTCGCCGTGTGTGACCGCGCCGCAGCGCTGCCCGCTTCGGTCCGCCCGGCCTTCACCGCGAGTACGCGCTTGCCGCGCGCCTTCGCACGCTGCGCAAGCTCGACGAAACGCCGCGGCGTCTTCAGCGCTTCGATGTAAAGGCAGATGACGTTGGTCTCGTCGTCCTCGATCAGCGCCTCGAAAAAATCAGCCAGTTCAAGATCGGCCTGGTTGCCGACCGTGATCATGCTCGAGAAGCCGACGCCGTGATCGTGGCCAAGCACGAACAGCGCTCCCATGAGCGCGCCGCTCTGGCTGACGAAACCGACCGATCCAAGCGGCAGCGTCTCGGCATATTGCAGCGTCGGCGATGACGTGAGCGCGAGCGCGTGGGTGGAGCAGATCATGCCGAGGCAATTCGGACCGACAAGCCGCATGCCGTGGCTCGCCGCGACCTGAACGATCTCGTCCTGCAAGGCAGCACCAGCTTCGTTGAACTCCCCAAGCTGCGCCGTGATCACCACGCAGGCGCCGACACCCGCGGCTCCGCAGTCCTCGATTGTCTGCCGCAATTGCGTGGCCGGAACCGCGACAAGCGCGACGTCGATCGGACCCGGCGCCGCCCCGATATTCGGATAGCATCGCCGGCCGAGAATGGTCTTCCGCCCCGGATTGATCGGCAGCAGCGTGCCCGCGTAACCGTGGCGAACGACATTGTGCATGAAGCGACCGCCGAACTTACCGATATCCTCCGACGCGCCGATGATCGCAAGCGACTGCGGCTTGATGATTCGTTCGATCGGAATGTGCGGGCGCGAAGCAAGCATGCGAACCTCTGCGGGAACCGAGACAAGGGGTGCGCGGACGGCTCAGCGTCCGTGGAATTGCGGGGCGCGCTTCTCACGAAACGCGAGCGGCCCTTCTTTGGCATCCGCGCTCTGCAGCACCCGATTGATGGCGCGCTGATTGTGATACATGGCCTCTGTCGCGCCGCGCGGCAGCGTCTCGAGGGCCATGTCCTTGAGCATGCCTACAACCAGCGGCGCGTTCGCCGCAAGGACGCGGGCCATATCCCTGGCCGCCTCGCCCTGCTTGCCGACCGGCACCACGCGGTTCACCATACCGACCTGATAAGCCCGCGCAGCGTCGATCGGCTCGCCGAGCAGCATCAATTCCATCGCGACCTTTTGCGGGATGCGCGTCGCGATCGAGGACACCAGACCGAGTGCGATGCCAACCTTCGCTTCCGGATAGATGAAACGCGCGCTCTCCGACGCAATACACAGATCGCTCATCGCGACGATTACGACGCCGGCCCCGATCACCGGCCCGCTCACCGCGGTGATGATCGGCTTTGACACCGGCACGCCGACATTCGGCACCGCCTGCCAGAATTGCGGCGGCGGGTCGTTGAGATCGGCCCCGGCGACAAAGATATCGTCACCGGCCGCCGTCAGAATGGCGACGCGCTCTTCGTCGCTGGCTGCAAAACGCTGCCACGCAGCGTACAGATCGGCACACATCGCCGACGTCAAGGCATTGCGTTTCGCCGGCCGGTCGATCGTGATCAGCGCGATTCCATCCGCGGATTCGTAACGGATATGTCCTTCACTCATGTGCTCGTCTTTCCCACTACGATCCGGCAAGACACCGGCCGCGTCACTGTGCCACCTGGATGTTGGCGCGCTTGGCGATGTCCTCGAACTTGGCTTTGTAGGGGGCGAGTGTTGCCGCGAACGCGGCCGGCGGAAGGAAGCCAGGATCGACTCCGGCGGCTTCGAGCCGCTGGGCGATTTCCGGATCCTTTGCGACTTCGGCCGCTGCATCGGCGAACTTCTGCACAATCTCTTTCGGCAGACCTGGAGGGCCAAAAAAGCCGAACCATCCGATTGGGTCGAGGTCGGGGAAACCGGCCTCTTTCGTCGTCGGAATATCCGGATAGCGCTTTGACCGCTCGGGTGCCGTCATCGCCAGCACGCGCACGCGGCCGGACTCCTTCTGGCTCAGGACCAACGGGTCGAACATCACCTGGATCTGTCCTCCGGCAAGGTCGGTGACGGCCGCGGAGCTGCCGCGATACGGCACATGCACCATGTCGATGCCGGATTGAAGCTTCAGCATTTCGGAGCAGAACTGGCCAAACGAGCCTGTGCCCGCTGATCCGAAATTCAGCTTTCCGGGAATTTTCTTGGCGTATTCAACGAGCTCGCTCAGCGTCTTCACGGGCAGTTCGGCGTTGATGCCGAGATAGGGATAGGACACCGCCAGTCGGGCGATCGGCGTGAAGCTTGTCAGTACATCGTATCTCGCCTGTGCGCTCACGAGCGGCTGAACCACAAGAGCGCCGTTGTTGGCGATCAACAGCGTGTAACCATCGGGGGCCGCACGGGAGACTGCAAGCGAACCAACGATGCCCGCTGCCCCCGGCCTGTTCTCGACTACGATCGGCTGACCGAGTTTTGCTGCCATCTTATCCGTAAAGAGCCGGCCGACGATGTCGTTGGTGCCACCAGGCGGATAGGGCGAGATCACGGTGACCGGTCGGGTTGGCCATTGTTGCGCCTGCGCGCCGGCCGCTGTTGCGGCGGCGGAGATGACGATCGCAAGCAAAAAGCCGCATCTCATGAGCATCCCTCCTTGTCTCATTATTTGATACAATGTATTGTTATTTGTAACGCTACGAGATAGCGCAATGTGGAGTCAACGGTCGACGCCCAATGGAGACCACGCTCGCAAAAGGCCTGAACATTCTCGAAACGCTCGCGCGGAGCAACGGTCCTCGTGGCGTTAGCGAACTCGGCCGCGAACTTGGAATGACGCGCAGCAATGCCCATCGGCTTCTGCAGACACTCAGCGTGCTCGGCTTTGTTCGGCACGACCCTGTGCTCGGGCAGTACGAGGCAACCTTAAGGCTGTTCGAGCTCGGCTCCGCTGTAGTCTCAGGGCGCGACATCAGGACGGTGTCTCAGCCGTTGATGCAGCAGCTCCGCCAACGTGTGGACGAGAACGTCATCCTGTCGGTGCGTGACGGTTGGGAAATTGTCGTCCTTGATCGCGTCGAGGGGACTCGCACGCTTCGTACATACACGCCTCTGGGCTCGCGCAACCCCATGCACTGCACATCCGCAGGCAAATTGCTGCTTGCCTACGCCGCGGAGGCTGTCGTTGAAGCCGCTCAACAGCGACTAGATAGATTTACGGCTCGTACGATCACCACGATATCGAAGCTCCACAACGAATTGGAACGCGTTCGCACTCAGGGTTACGCGACGGCGCAGGCAGAATGGCGAGAGGATGTAGGTGGCGTATGCGCGCCCATCAGGAGAAGTGACGGAACGGTTGCGGCAGCGCTTGGAGTTTCAGGGCCGATCGGGCGGTTTAAAGCTGCGCAAATCAAGGCCCACCTACCGCATCTTCTGGCGACGACGCGGGAAATTAGCAGGCGCCTAGGCTATCTGGATAATGACCGCCACCGACAGTCATAGCATTCCGCAGTTCTCCTGCTGGGCGGGGGGGGGGTTAAAGCCAAGCGTTCCAATCTGGCATTGAGCAATGCTCGCGCGTTGCGCCAATCGATGCTGGCCCAGTTGAAGAAAACACGAAATCCGACACTGAAGCGAGGAAAATCGCTCATGTCTCGAAGCGTTACGCGGACGTTGACGATCATCTGCGACGTGGCGCCTGCGGCATTCAGCATATTCCTGAGATGGCCGACGGCGTGACGCGTCTGCAAGACGATATCGCCCGCGGCTACTTCTCCAGTCTCAGCATCAACTGAACCCAGCCCTGAGACGAAAAACATATCTCCGAATCGGATGGCTTGCGCAAGCGGCGACACCTTTTGCCCCGGCGTAGCGCCAGACGTCGGAGCCGAAGCGATGCAATAATCTGCTTTGGCATCGGAAGGGCAGGCCACTTCGCGAGGATCAACTTGGGCTCAGGGCTCGTAGCAAGCGGTTGCAACTCAGTCGAACATCGCCACGCAGTCGATTTCTATGTCCGTTCCAGCCCGGTGCAGAACTCCACCAAAACAGGTTCGCGTTACCTTCTCATCGGCAAAATATTCACGGAAAGTATCGTTGAAGCGAGGAAAATCGGCCACGTTTCGTAAAATCACGCGCATGTTCACGATGTTCTCCGCGGTCGCATCAGCGGCAGCCAATACGCTCATGATATTGTCGAGTGTCTGCCGCGTCTGCACGACGATGTCGCCCGGTACCACCTGACCGGAGGCCGGATCAAGCGAGCCCTGGCCGGATACAAATAGCATATTGCCAAACCGAATGGCCTGCGCCAGCGGCGACACGGAGCCACCAGGGGTGAAGCCAGTAGTTGGCGCGTTCGAGGACGTGATGATTTGCTTAGGCATAAGGTCTCCACATTGTGCGTTGTGCATTCGGAACGAAAAGTCTCTGGGAAGCGCATGGAAGCATGCGCGATGAAACTTCAATGCATGGCCGTCGCGTAACGAGCCTCTAAACGCTCACGCCGACCGGTGCACGCAGGCCTTTCTTTTCCAGGCGCGGCAACACTTCGCGGCCAAAACGCGCCAATCCGCCTTCATAGTCCAGCCAGGTGAGCAGGAAGCCGTCCACGCCAGCTTCAGCGAGGTTGTTGAACAATTCGGTGATGCGATCTGCGTCTCCGACTAACGGATAGCCCGCAAACCCAGCTTTCAGGGCATAGCCCAGCTTGGCTGCCGCCTCGGGCGGCATAGCCTTGGTATCGATCGCATTGTTCTTAATGATGGTCTGAACCGGAGCGTCATCGCCCTGCGTTACGATGTAGTCGTGGGCGTAGTCTTGCGCTTCCTGGACGGTGTCCTTCAGCACGACGTATGCCGACATCCAGATTTGGATGTCCTTGTTGAACTTAGTGCGAGCATCATTTCGATACTCTTCGACCTGCTTTTTGATTGCATCCGGAGCCGGATTATGCGCGGAAACAAATGCGATGTCGCAGTGCTTCGCCGCAAACTCACGGCCGCGCGGTGACCGGCCTGCGTTAAGCAGCGCCGGACGGGGTTGAACCCCGCGTGGTTGATTGAAAGCGCCTTTCAAATTGAAGTGCTTACCTTGGAAATCGAAGCTTTCCTTGCCAGCCCAAAGGCGGTCAAATATTTCCATCCATTCCTCAGCGACTTCAAAGCGGTCGTCATGCCCCTTCAACTCCACGCCGAAAAGCTGCATGTCAGGCGGATACCAGCCGAGAACGAGGTTCATGCCGGCGCGCCCGTTGGAGATCAGGTCGACGGTCGCTTCCGCCTTGGCCGCGAAGACCGGATGAATTAGCGTAACATGGAGCGTGCTTATAATGCCGATGCGCTCGGTAACCGCAGCAACCGCTCCGGCCCACGCAAAGGTTTCCATCAAGTCGCCGCTGTAGTGACCATCTCCGCCGAACGACTTCCAATGAGCGGCAGAAACAAAGGCTTCGAAGCCAAGCGTCTCGGCCATTTTTGCAAGCCGCACGTTGGAATCCCAGGTGCATTGGTAGCGATCGGGATGAAAGGTGAAGGCGGCGCCATTGCCGTTGATGCCAAACACGCCGAGCTTGATGCGATTTTTTGAGTCACGGATTGGGTTCGATTTCGGAGCTTGCCGGTGTGTCATTGTCTTCACAACCTATGCTTGGCTTTCGGTGTCATACGGGATGGCGGCGCTGTCGTTATTCCGCAACGCTGTAGAGCACGTGTCCGTTCAGTGCACGTGTGTCACGGCGGTGCCCTTAATCGCTTCGGTCCGGACGATCTCGGTGACGTGATCGCGCAGTTTGATGAACGGCGCCTCGCTGCGCATTTCGTAGCGGCGAGGCCTTGGCAAATTGACATCGATGACTTCGCGTATCCGTCCCGGGTGAGCGGTCATGACGACGGTCTTGTCCGCGAGGTAAATTGCCTCGTCGATGTCGTGCGTCACCAGCACGACGGTTTTGCGCTGCTCCTCCCAAATCTCGAGCAGGAAGTCCTGCATGATCGATCGCGTCAGAGAATCGAGAGCGCCAAACGGTTCGTCCATCAACAGCGTGGAGGGATTGATCGCTAGCACGCTTGCTATCGCCGCGCGCTGACGCATGCCGCCAGATAATTCCGCGGGTCGGCGCTCACGGAACGCCATAAGTCCTGTTCGCTGCAGCATGCGTTCGACGACCTGTGTTCTGTCCGCCTTATCCCGGTTTGCGCGTAGCGTAAGGCCGAATCCGATATTGTCTTCGACAGATAGCCATGGAAATAGTGCGGTCTGTTGGAAGACTACGCCACGATCCGGTCCGGGGGCCTCGACGGGCTTGCCATCGACGAGAACCTCTCCAGTTGTCGGCGCGTCGAAGCCTGCAACCAGATTCAAGAGGGTCGACTTGCCACAGCCGCTGGCGCCGACCAGCGTGACGATCTGCTTCTCGTCAACGGCCAGGCTGACATCATCCAGAGCGGTGACGTAGGTGTCACCGGTTTGAAATCGCTTGGTAACCGCAGAGATACTAATTCTCCCCACCGAATGTCTCCCTTTCGTTCCAGGTGAGCAGAATGTCCCGGAGGATGACGATAATCCGGTCACTCAGGAACCCAAGCAGTCCGATGCTGAGCATCGCCGCAATCACGACGTCATTGCGGTAAAATAAATATGCGTCATTAAGCAGGTAACCGAGCCCGCTTCTGACGGCGAGGATTTCGGCAACCACGACGAGCACCCAGGCGATGCCCATAGACAGCCGTACGCCGGTAAGGATCGATGGCAGCGCCGCTGGAAGGATGACCCGGAAGAGCAGTTCCTGTTCATTGGCGCCCATCATGCGGGCGGCCTTGTACAGCGTGATATTGATCTGCCGCACGCCGTGGGTCGAGTTAATGGCGGCCGGGAAAAAGGCGCCGAGGCCGATCAGGAAGATTGCCGGAGCGTTGCCGATACCGAAGAAAACGAGCGACAGCGGGACCCACGCCGTGACCGGGATATTGCGCATCACCTGGATCGTTGGATCTAGAACGCGCTCTGTGATGCGGGAAAGCCCTATTAGCAGACCGAGGACTATTCCAAGTGCAACGCCCCAGCCGAAGCCCACGAAAACGCGCCACGTGCTGGCCCATGCATGGTCTAGCCAGGTGCCGGAGTAGCGGGCAGCCACATCCGTCGTACCCGTCACCAGGTCGTACCAGACGGAAATAACCTCGGTCGGCGGCGGAAGAACATTCCGTCGCACGAATCCGATTTCGCTAAAAACCTGCCATAGCAGTAATACTGCGACGGGAAAGATCGCGTATTGCAGCGCGATCCACCCGCGACGTTGCGAAGCCACCGGCCTTGCCACTGAGGACGAGCGATCAGTCGCAGACTGCATCGTTTCGGTCGCTACCACGTTGCCAATTCAGCCGGGGACAAGCCCGATGCCTTCGAAACAAATGACAGATCGATGAAGGTGTCGACTTGCGGGCCGAAATCTTCCTTCACCCAACCTAGCTGGTGCAACTCGCGGGCCATGGCCTTTATGTCGGCGATATTGGTCCGGAAATTGTACCGAAGGAAGTCACGCTCCTGCATAGCGATCACAGGCTCGGGCAGCCGGGAATATTTTCGCTCGAACTCGATCTGCTTCTCCGGCTGCCCCATGAAGGACTTCATGGCTTCGACATGCGCGTTCACGACGCGCTGCACGAGCGCCGGCTTTTCCTTGATCAGCTTTTCCGAAACGATAAATCCGATCTCCTGCTTGCCAAAGTTGCCTCCGAAGAGGTGCAAGAACAGGGCGGCATCACCTTTTACGATCGCCAGTGCGCCGAATGCCGAAAGCGTCATGGCCAAGTCGACTTCGCCAGCCTCCAGCGCGCGGGGATGATTCGGAAAGGGAATATTGGCGATCTGAACATCTTTGTCGGGATCTACCCCGATGGACTTCAGATAGATTGCAAGCTTCGCATGTTGCATCGAGCCAGTCGGTACGCCGATCAGCATCGGCTTGCCGGACTGTTTGCGCGAGGTCGCGAGCGACTTGAGTGAGGCGCCGTCGCTCGGCTTCAGATCAAGGCCTTTTCTGCTCACCAGGACGTTATATCCGCCACCCCAGCCACAGACCCATCTTACGGGGATTTTCTCGCTGATTGCTCGGATGAGGTGTTGCGTAGTGGTGTTGCCAATCTCGAGCTCACCTTGTTCTATCGCGAGGAGGACCGAAGTGCTGTCGCGAAAATCCTTCACATCGAGCGCGAAATCATCCTTCTTGCCAGCCGGAGGCAGCGTTGTCCGCAACGCTCCCATGGCTCCGATCTGGAGGCCCTCGCGGACTGTATCTGCTGCGAAGGCGGGCTGTATGAGCGCAGGCGGCAGAGCGACGGCAGCAGCGGCGCCACTCAGCGTTAGCCCAAAGTTACGTCGAGTAATGCTAGTATTGGTCATATCCATATCCCGTTTGGAGGTGTGTCATGCGTCGTAAGACAGGCAAACCTTTTGCCGGAAGCGCTCGATTCTCTCGTTTCGTACCTTCGGCATTCATTCGACGCGAGACCCGGCGCTGAATAGTCTGCGATACGTTTCATGCATGCGCACATGACCCCGTCGACCGATGGCAGTCTGAGGTAGAATGGCGATAACTATAAAGCAAATGTCGCCATCTCGTTTTGCGAGCAAGCAATTGACGACCTTCAGTCATTTTGCGGGTTTGTCCAATGCGTGCAAGTGCCGGTAGTTGCCCCTAAAATACACAAGCGGAGCGCCATCCTGCCAAGTACTGGGGCTCATGGCCGTGACCTCTCCAATTACGATGATATGGTCACCGGCTGCGTGTTCGGCGGCGATTCTGCAGTCCAGCCACATTAGTGCGCCTACGATGCTCGGGTTTTGATCGGCGGTCATTTCCCAGACGACCCCCTGCCACCTTTCGGAGGTCTTCCGTGCAAACCGATCGGAAATTGATTGCTGGGAGTCAGCGAGAACATTGACTGAGAATTTCCCAGTGTTTCGAATTCGCGGGTACGTGGATGAGTTTGCCGTAACGCTGAAAGAGATCAACGGTGGCGTGAGAGACACGCTGTAGAACGACTGGCAGGTGAATCCTAAAGGCTCGAAACCGTCATGCCCGGCGATGACGGTGATGCCCGATGCATAATGCCCAAGAGCATCGCGAAAGGACCGGGAATCCAGCGCCTCCTGCCTGTCTGAATGATAACCTGCAATCTGAGCTGACTGAATGCTGTTAGTCACATTCACTACTCCGGTTACTACGTTTGTTTGTCAGAGCTCGACAAGGCTCCGGCCACCCTCGCCATCCGGCGCAGCGCGGCCGCGTATTGATCAGCCGCAGTCTGAAGGACCTCGTCCAGGCGATCCATCTGTCCAATCACGAAGTAGAGGCCGCGTCCGGGAACGACGGCGCCCAGTTCCACCAGCAGTGGGGCGAGATTGACCGTCGGACCCATTGCATGCATCTGATCGGCGCCGGTGAGAAGCGGTATGGCTGTGACTCCGGCCAGACCGTTCGCCGGGTAGCGATCCAGAAAGACTTTTAGGAGGCCGGTGTAAGTTGCCTTGTAAGTCGGCGAGGCGAAAATGACGAAATCGCTGGCTGCAACTATGGCATTTAGCGTATCCATCTTTTCGCTTGGCCAGCTCAGGATTTCGTCCCTGTAGTCGGCAAGGTCGATGACCTCGGCTCTGCGTCCGGCAGGCCCAAAAAGCTTCTCGGCCAGTGTTTCAGCCACCTTAAGGGTGCGGGACTTTGGCTTGGGATTCCCAACAACTATCGAAATTTTCAGCGTCATCATTCCTCGCAACAAGGTTGCCGGATGAGACACAAGTCAGTGGCTACAATCGGGGATCAACGTGGCCGGAGGCCGGAATCCAAGCGAGTGCAGACATCAACATGTCTCACACTGCCGAGGTTTTTTGGCCCGGCAATACCGCATCAGGTTTTTTTGGCCCAATGCAGCACTGACAAATATTTGTCGATTAAACATTGCTATCATTGCTTCTTTTCTACTGTCAACGGGGCCGACAATACCGGCGGCGAACTGTCGCGCGGCCCAAGCAGCTCCGGCTTTGGCGCACAACCGGCGCGCGCGGACTATCAATTCCCATTGAGCGGTACCGGAACGTGGCTTTGGCATCAGGCCGCTGATCGATGCGATCCCGCAGGCTCGCGCAGTAGCTCATTCCGCCGCTCGAGACCAACTAGATGGGAGCCTCGCGAAATTCGGACGTCCCGGCGACGTGGTTACACTCATGCCGGGGGATTTATTCCAACTCGAATTTTCCGAGGGGAAGTTTTGTTGGTTCCGTGGGCGAACGGCTGCTCAATTACTGCTCGTGAACTGCGGCGTGCTCGCGGGCCGGGACAAACCACGCTGGTCGGACTCCGCCGGATCGTGAATTCCAGTCGCCGAGCCCATATTTGGGCGGGCCGGCTGACCGGCTCCGATTGAACTGCGGGATTTGTCATCCGATTTGTTCTGGATCACTCCCTGCTGCCGGCGGAAAAGAGCCTGCGTTGTCGAACCGTGCTATAGTGGATTTGAAGCATGAGTGAAATCCCATGAAATCAAGTGCCTTCGACTATCATGCGCCTACCTACCTGAACGAGGCCGTCAAACTCTTGAGCAGTCTGGATGACGCGCAGATCATCTCCGGCGGACAGAGCCTCGTCCCAGCCATGTCGTTTCGTCTAGCGAATCCCAAGCATCTTATCGACATCAATAATATTGCCGAGCTGCAGCAATTCAGGACGGCCGATAACTGGCTTGTCGTCGGCGCCGGCGTGCGGCATGCAGCCATGACGAAGCCGCCCGTGGCAGGACCACTCGGCGCGCTCCTGCCGAACATCGCAGCACATATCGCACATTATTCGATCCGCACGCGCGGTACCGTATGCGGAAGCCTCGCGCATGCGGACCCCGCCTCCGAATGGTGCCTGATGGCCGTTGCGCTTGATGCCTTGATCATTGCGACCAGCGCGAGAGGATCGCGGCAGATCGAAGCGAAACGGTTCTTTCATGGGCTGATGACCACCGATCTCAGGTCCGATGAAATCCTGTCGGAGTTGCAGATTCCAGTGCCGACCGCGCATACGCAATTCGGGTTCTACGAATTCAGCCGTCGCGCGGGTGATTATGCCATCGGAATGGCGCTGGTGGGCTGGATACCGGGCACTGGTGCGATGACCAACGTGAGGATCGCCATCGGCGGGATCGAGGGCAGTCCGCGGCGCATAGCTTCGGCTGAGGCGATGCTGGAAGGGCAGGCGCCAACCGCTGCAGCGTTCGCTGGTGCAGCGGAGGCGGTCGCTTCGGAGGTCACGCCACTGGAGGACCTGCAGGCCGATGCCGTTTATCGACGCGACATTGCACGGGTGGTAGTGCGCCGGGCTCTCGATGCGTCGGCACAAACGTGACTTGCCCTCAGACCGGCTTGCTCCAGATCTTTGCTTGGATTTGGTCTTGCGCCGTCTTGTGAAGGAGATCGCAGAAGCGCTCTACTGCGAGGCTGAGCGGGCGTGATTTCGTCTTTGCCATTAGCCAGGTGATATAAAAATCAGAGATCGGGCTCGCCGTGACCGACCTGGTTCTGAGACAGCCGCGAATCCCGCATAGGGGAAGCACTGTGTAACCAAGCCCTGCGGTGACCAGATCGGTCATTAGCGGTAGGGCATTCGCTTCAACCTTGATGTCCGGCTTCTTGCCGATTCGGTTGAGACTTGCCTCTACAATCAGTCGCAGGCTGTTTGGCCTCGTCGTGAGAATCAGCGGTAGCTCGGCCAGCTTGCCGATCGTTGTCTCGGTTTTCATAGACAATTTCGCTGCGGGCGGACCGACCAGATACATCTGCTCGCGTCCGAGCGCCTCCGCGGACATGTCGCGCATCGGCTCGTGAAAATTCGTGACCGCCACATCGAGAACACCTGACGCGACAAGATCGCGCAACTCTCCGCTGGTTTCCTCACAGACCCGAACGGTCACGCGCGGACACTCCTCGGCGAATTGCTTGATGAGGGTGACTGCGAATAGGCTGCGCGGCGAGGGCGGAATGCCAAACGCAATTTCGCCGGTCGGCTCGATTGCGGCCGAGGCGATGTCGGATTTCAGTGAACGCATGCGCCGCTCCAGCCCGAGCAGTCCCTCGTGCAGCCGCTTGCCGGCTTCGGTCGGCTGCATGCCGCGCCCGTGGCGGATGAACAGCGCCATGCCGAACTCCTCCTCCAGTGCCTGCATCTGCCGGCTCAAAGTGGGCTGGGATACGCGCAACGCGTGTGCCGCGTTGCTCAGGTTGCGATGTTCGAGAACCGCAAAGAAATATTGGGCTTTTCGCAAATCCACTATGCCCATCCCTTGGTCAGCACCGCGCGAGACGTTCTCAACGATATACGGAAAACGTATCTTTGGGATAGAGACAATGCAATTGCTGTATGTTGGCGATGTGCTAGCGTTCTTCTAGTTCGTTGGCGTTGGTATCGTGCCGACAAGGGAGGATTTTATGCGACTGACCTTGCGTTTGCTTGCAGCGATGACGGCCCTCGCCGTTCTTCCGTTCACCGGCATTATCGCATCGGCGCAGGAGCCGATCCGGATCGGCGTGCTGCTTCCGGTTACAGGCCCATTCGCAAAGAACGGACTCGAGAACTGGGAGGCCATGCAGATCGCTCGCGACATGATAAACGAGCGCGGCGGCGTGAACGGCCGCAAGGTCGAGTTTCTCCTCGGAGATGCCACAAGTCCGAACGCGGCGATCAGCGAGACCGAACGTCTCATCACGCGCGATGGAATCAAGATTACGACCGGCTCTTTCGCATCGCCGCTCGCCATCGCCGTTAGCCAAGCCGCCGAGCGGCATGGCGTCTTCCACTGGGAGACCACGGGCGCCGCCGAAGTCATCACACGGCGCGGGTTCAAGCATACATTTCAGGTCGGTGCGCCCGCGCGCAAGTACGGTCAGGCGGCGGTCGATTTCACGATCGAAGACCTCTCAAAGCGTCTGAACAAGCCGGTCAGCGACATGCGTATCGCCCTGCTGTGGGAGAATAGGGCTTTCGGCAAGTCCGTCGGCGACGGCATTCGCGCTTATACGCAGGGCAAGAACATCAAGCTCGTTTATGACGAGGGCTACGATCAGTTCGCAACCGACATGACGCCCATCGTCCAGAAGCTGAAGGACGTCAAGCCTGATGTGCTGATTGCTATCTCCTTCCCAAATGATGCGATCCTATTCCAGCGAAAAGCGAAGGAATTGCAGCTAAACGTCGCTGCTTTTATCGGTGTGAGCGCCGGTTATTCGTCGCCGGATCTGCGCAACTCGATAGGCGATTCGGTTAACGGCATTTTCGTTGCCGACTTCCCGCCGAAAGTGAACCCGGCCGTTCTCAATCCGGAGACCCGCAAGGTGGCCGATGAATTCTTCCGACGCTATGAGGACAAGATGAAGCGTGCGCCCGCTGGCCACGCGTCCGCAGGCTTCTCCGCTATCTGGGCGCTGTTCACCGAGGTGCTGCCGAAGGCGAAGACTTTCGAGCCGGCCGAATTGCGTGACATCGCGCTGAAGCTCGATCTCCCTGATGGCACCCTGGTCAACGGCAGCGGCATCAAGTTCACGAATTTCGACTGGCCGGACGATGCCAAGGATGCCGGTCAAAATCTGCGCGCATCGATCGGTGTGTGGCAGTGGACGGCGAAGGGCAACGAGCAGGTTTTCCCGGCTAAGCTCGCCACCCAGGAGCCGAGCATGGTGCCGCTCCCGGCCTGGGACAAACGCTAGTCTTGCGGCGGATATAGCCCGTTTGCATCCGGCACGGCCAAATACCCCGTGCCGGCTCTGAACGTAACAGCGTCTTGGCGCCCTGGCGCAACTCCAGACCGAGCAGATGACGACACTTGCCCAGCTCATTGCCTCCGGCGTCCTGATCGGCGGCATCTATGCGCTCATGAGCATGGGCCTAACGCTCATTTTTGGCGTTCTGCGCGTCGTCAATTTTGCGCATGGCGAGTTTCTGATGCTCGCGATGTATGGCGCATGGGCGATTACGATCTTCATGGGGCTTAACCCCTATTTTGCAGCCATTGCGATCGTCCCGGCGATGTTCCTTTTCGGCGGCCTGATCTATCGCATCATCATCAGTCCCGCGCTCGACAAGCCGCATCTGGTTGTCGTGTTCGCGACGATGGGCCTGTCCATCTTTATGCAGAATGCCGCCTTGATGGTGATGACGGCCGATCTCTGGGACGTACCGCCGATTTTCGGCCGGTCCATCGAAATTGGGCCGTTGCTGTTCCGGGCCGAGTTGCTGCTCGGTTTTGCGGTCACGCTCGTTTGCACCTTCGGTCTGCAATGGGTGATCCGTTACACGTATCTGGGCAAGGCGATCCGCGCGACGGTGCAGGACGGAGAGGCGGCTATGCTGATGGGCATTCCGGTCCCGCGCATTTTCCTCATTACCTTTGCCACTGGCTCGGCTCTGGTCGGAATTGCAGCCTGCGTCATGATGCCGTTGTTTTCGGTCTTTCCGACGGTGGGTCTCAATTTCGTGCTGATTGCGTTTGTGATCGTGGTACTCGGCGGGATGGGCAGTATCGAGGGCGCCTTGATAGGGGGGGTCTGCATCGGGGTCGTGCAGTCGCTCAGCAGCTATTACATCGCACCGGCTTTTGGGCAGCTCTTCTTTTTTGTCCTGTTCCTTCTGGTGATGATCTTCCGGCCGAACGGATTGCTCGGACAGAAGGGTGCCGCCACCATCGGCATGAATGACTGAGGGGGAGATGAGTGTCGTCGACGTGAAGCCGGATAAGCGCCGGTTCAGCCTTGTAGCGCTTCCCGAACGCGGCCGTGTCTCAATCTTCGAGATTGCGCTGCTCGCAGCCTGCATCGTGCTGGTGCTCGCGAATATACCCACCAGCTTTCTTGACATAGTGGTGTTGACGTTCCTCTGGGGCGGTCTTGCCCTGGCCTGGAACATCGCCGGCGGCTATGCGGGGCTGATCTCGTTTGGACATGCGGCGTTTTTCGGTATTGGGGCCTACACCTCCACAATTCTGTCGCAGCAATTCGGGCTCACGCCGTGGATCGGTCTCTGGTTTGGCGGTCTCACGGCGGCCATCGCGGCGTCGATCTTGGCAATGATCTGTGCGCGACTGCGCGGACCCTTTTTCATTCTGTCGACACTGGCGGCGGCAGAGGTGGTGAGGATTATCGCGCTGAACTGGTCGTCGCTGACAGGCGGTCCCGAGGGTATGTCGATCTTGCCGGTCGCCGACCTCTCGAACATGGTCTTTAGTTCCAAGACCGCCTATGCGTGGCTGATGCTGACGTTTCTGGTGCTGGTCTATGCGTTGACCAAGTGTTTGGAGGCATCCCGGTTCGGTTATTATTTGTTCGCTGTCCGCGACGATGAGGACGCCGCCGGAGCTGCCGGGATCAACCCGCTGCTGGTGCGGACCTGGGCAATGGCCCTGAGTGCCGGTCTCACCGGTGTCGGGGGTTCTTTATTCGCGCAATACTTTCTATATCTCGATCCGACATTTCTGATTTCGCCCGAATTGTCGTTCCAGTTCGCGTTGCTTGCCGCGGTCGGCGGACTTGGCACCGCAATCGGGCCGGTGCTCGGATCGTTTCTCATCACCCCGCTATCCGAATTACTGCGCGCCTATCTCGGCAATGCCGCGGCGGGGCTGCATCTTGTCATTTATAGTGCAGGACTGATCGTCGTCATGCTGTATTTCCCGGGCGGTATCGCTGCGGCGCTTGCACGCCTTGGACGGAGCAAGGGGCTGTGACGACAATCCTCGAGATTCGCGATCTCAGTCGCGCCTTCGGCGCGCTCTGGGCGGTCAAGAACGTGTCTTTCATTGTCGAGGAAGGCGAGTTGCTCGGCTTGATCGGCCCGAACGGTGCCGGCAAGAGCACCCTATACAACCTGATCGCCGGAGCTTTCCCGCCTACCTCGGGGGAAATTCTCTACGACCACCATGATATCGCGGGTTGGAAACCTTATCATACCGCACGTGTCGGCATTGCGCGCACATTTCAGATTCCCAAGCCCTACCGTCAATTATCGGTCCTCGAAAACGTCATGCTCTCGGCGTTTCAGAAGGAGAAGGCGCTACGCGACGCCCGCAGGCTTGCGGAACAGACGCTTTCCGATGTCGGCCTGGCCGATTACGTCACGTCGCCGATCAACACGCTGACTGTCGGTCTGCTCAAGCGGTTGGAGGTGGCGCGAGCACTGGCCATGAAGCCGAGGATCGTCCTGTTCGACGAGATCATGGCAGGTCTCACGCCCTCCGAAGTTGGCGGCATGACAAAACTTGTCGCATCGTTGCCGGCACGCGGGATCACAGTCATCTGGGTCGAACATGTGCTATACGCCATCATGAAAACTGCGACCCGCATCCTGGTCCTCAACCGAGGCGAATTGATTGCCAACGGCGAGCCGGCGCTGATCGCCAAGGACCCAGCTGTCGTCAAGGCTTATCTCGGAGAGGAGATGGACCTTGCTTGAGGTGAAGAATCTGAATGCCTCCTATGGCGCCGTGCAGATTCTCTATGACGTGAACTTGACCGTCGAGACCGGTGAGATCGTCGGACTTGTCGGCGCCAACGCGGCCGGCAAGAGCACGCTGATGTTCACTCTCGCGGGATTGCGCACAACCTACACTGGTTCGGTCCTTCTGCATGGCGAGGCGGTGGATCATCTTCAGGCCTATGAGCGTACCGCACGCGGCCTCATTTTGGTGCCGGAGCGGCGGCGTCTGTTCCCCTTCATGAATGTACTCGAAAATCTCGAGCTCGGTGCCTATGCGCCGAATGTGCGGCCGCTCGCCCAAAAGACCATGGAAGAGGTGTTCGCATTGCTGCCGGTCCTCGCCGACCGGCGCAAGCAGGTGGCAAATTCACTCAGCGGAGGGGAGCAGCAGATGCTTGCCATCGGCCGTGCGTTGATGGCGAAGCCCCGTGTGCTGCTGCTCGACGAGCCCACGGAAGGGCTCGCGCCGATCTATGTGAAGCTTCTTTTCGATCTGATTGCCAGCTTGCGCAGTGCGGGAATGACGATCTTGATCGTTGAGCAGAACGTTCATCACGTGCTGCGAACAGTGGACCGAGCTTATGTCATCGAGAACGGTCATATCGTGATGGAAGGCAAGGGCGCCGATCTTCTGAAGGACGAGCGACTGAAGGTCGCATATCTGGGACTGTGATATGATCACCGACATTCACCGCCATTTCGTGCCACCGGATTTCTTCCGATACATGTGCGAGCGCGATTCGTTTGAAATCGAAGTGAAGCGCCATGCGGATGAGGTTATAGATCTCGATATCCGTGGTATCCACTTTGGCCTCAATCCGACATTTTTCGATCTGGCGCGGCAACGCAGCCTGATGGCCGCGCAGGGCGTCGAGCGTGCGGTGCTCTCGCTGGCGACGCCGTTTATCAATTACGGCCTTGATGGTCCCGCGGCGGTTGAGATGGCGCAGCGCTTCAACGATGCGCTGGCGCAGGCGCTTGATGGGCAGGCCGAGACATTCGGTGCCTGGGCCTTCCTGCCGATGCAGGCGCCGGACGCGGCTGCCGAAGAATTACGGCGCTGTGTGAAAGAATACGGCTTTACCGGCGGGCATATCGCGTCGAATGTGCAGGGCGTCTATCTGAATGACCCACGCTTCGAGCCGGTTTTCAGGTCGGCACTCGATCTGAATGCTCCGCTGTTCGTGCATCCGGCCGATCCCGCGGGCAAGGACCGGATGCGCGATTATGAATTGATGGTCGTTGCGGGATATCTGTTCGACAGCACCATCAATATACTCAAGATGGTCTGTTCGGGATTTCTCGACCGCTGGCCGAAGCTCAAGCTCGTCTGTGCGCATACCGGCGCCTTCAGTCTTCCCTTGCGCGCGCGGATGCAACGCGAGGTCGACACTAACCCTCTGATCGCGGAGGGCTTGCAGGCGCCGATCGGCGATTATCTCGCGCGGCTTTACTACGACACGATCTGTTTCGAGCCGGCGATGCTGCGTTATGCCATGACCGTGGTCCCGCCAGACCATCTGTTTCTTGGCAGCGACGCGCCGTTTCCGCTCGGTGAACCCAATCCCGTGACCTTCGTGCGCGACGCCTTGCCCGCGGAACAGAGTGCTGCAATTTTTCACGATAACTTTCAGAGGTTTCTGGCACGGTGAACATGGACGTCCGCAGGACCTGGGTCACGCGCGAGCGTATCTCGCGAGAAGGCGGTCTTGACGCCGCGCGGCAGGTGACTCGCGTTGGGGCCGGGGCGGTGATTGCCAATCCGCTGGCGTTTCAGGCGCAGGACGATATCGGCATCCTCGTGCCATTCGGTTCCGCGCTTGGGGACATGCTGGCCGCTGAGGCGCTGCAGTTTCTGTCTGCGCCGGTTGTCGCTTATGGCAAGGCGGCATTGGTCGGCACCGGGGGTGACATCGAACATGGTGCGGCGATCATTCACCCGCAGATGGGCAAGCCCATGCGGGCGGCCATCGGCGGCGGTAAGGCGCTCATCCCTTCCAACGTGAAAGTGGCGGCGGCCGGCGCCGCAATCGATATCCCGCTCGGACACAAGGACGATCCGTGGTCGTTCGACGAGATCGATACGATGACGGTTATGATTGCCGGCGCACCGCGGCCTGACGAAATCGCTGTTTTTCTGGTTTTCGCCGATGGCGGACGGCCACGGCCGCGGCTTCCGAAAGCCCCAGTTATCCCGCCGGCCACGCCGGGCTCTTGAGCGGAGGGCGAATGCCGGGGCGACATCAGATTAGTGTAACTGTCAATGGCCGTACGTTCGAGGGGCAGGTCGAGCCGCGATTGCATCTGGCGGATTTCCTGCGCCAGAATCTCGGCTTGACCGGAACGCATGTCGGTTGTGAGCACGGCGCCTGCGGCGCCTGTACGGTCCATCTGAACGGCAGCGCGGTGCGTTCGTGTCTCGTCTATGCGGTCCAGGCCAACGGTGCAACCATTGCCACGGTTGAGGGTCTGGCCGCTGCGGACGGAAGTCTGCATCCGCTGCAGGCGGCCTTCCGCGAGAAGCATGGTTTGCAATGCGGGTTCTGTACGCCGGGTATGCTGATGACTCTCTCTGCACTCCTCAACGACCATCCGCAAGCTGACGAAGCGCAGATCCGCGACGCGCTTTCTGGAAATCTTTGCCGCTGTACAGGGTACGAGACCATAGTCGATGCGGCCTTGCTGGCGGCGCAGACCTTGCGCGGAGGGGCCTGATGGGCGTGCGGTATTTCGGGGCGTCAGTCCCGCGCGTCGAAGACCCACGGTTGCTCAAAGGGATCGGCCGCTACACCGACGATATCCGGCTGCCAGGAACTCTGCATGCCGCTTTCGTGCGTTCTCCGCATGCCCATGCGCGCATTGTGAAAGTCGATATGCGCGAGGCCAGGGCGCAGCCTGGGGTAGCGGGCGTCTTCTCATCCGCCGATTTCGGCGACGTGGCGCGCAGGCCTTTGCCGCATATGGTGCCGGTCGCCGTGGTGAAGCAGCCGATCAATTACACGGTCCTCGCGGACGAAGAGGTTTGTCATGTCGGCGTACCTGTAGCGATGGTCATCGCGGACAGTCGTGCCTTGGCGGAAGATGCCGCAGCGAAAGTGATCGTCGAGTATGAGGTCCTGCCCGCCATTGTGAACTGGCAGAATGCGCTTCAGCCAGATGCACCTCTGGCGCATCTCGGAACGCCGGACAATATCGTCGCCAGCCTGCAATCGCGTTTCGGTCGGGTCGACGAGGTCTTCGCCGATGCGGCTTATGTATTTGGCGAACGCCTGATAACGCATCGCGGCGGGTGTCATTCCATGGAAGGGCGGGCAGTGATCGCCGCCATCGATGCGATCACTGACAACCTGACGATCTGGACATCGACGCAGGCGCCACACATGATCCGCCGTCTCGTGGCTGCGCATCTGGGCCGCGACGAGCGTGCCGTCCGCGTCATTGCGCCGGATGTGGGTGGCGGTTTCGGACCGAAATGCGCGATGTATCCGGAAGAGGTGGCCATCCCGCTCGCGGCCCAGGCGCTTGGGCGTCCTGTCAAATGGATCGAAGACCGGACCGAGCATTTCCTGTCGACTACTCAGCAACGCGATCAATTGTGGGATGTCGAGGTTGCGGCCGACTCACGAGGGCGGCTCCTGGCGGTGCGCGGCCACTGCATTCATGACAATGGTGCCTATGTGCCCTATGGCCTGGTTGCAGCTGTCACGTCGCTCGCAGCCTTTCCCGGGCCCTACGCCTTGGAGGCTCTCGATATTAAGCTCGACGTCGTGTTCACGAATCTTGTTCCCAATACACCGGTGCGCGGGGCAGGACGTCCGACCACTTGCTTTGTGCTGGAGCGCCTGGCCGATCGTGTCGCGCGAGAGCTTTCGCTGAGCCGGGAGGATGTCCGCCGGCGCAGCTTTATCCGCAAAGAGCAGTTTCCCTATCAAACCGGTGTGAAGGCGCGCGACGGATCGCCGATCACCTATGACAGCGGCGACTATCACAGCTGTCTAGAAAGCGTTATCAATCGCGCCGATCCTGAATTTGCCATGCGACAAGCGGAGGCTGCAAGGCATCGGCGCTACATCGGCCGCGGCATTGCGAGTTACGTTGAGGACACCGGCCTTGCTCCATTCGAGGGGGCCACCGTGCGCGTGGAGCCAACCGGCAAGGTCGTCATCCAGACGGGAGCTGCCAGTCAGGGGCAGGGGCACGCGACGGTGTTTTCGCAAATCTGCGCGGATATCCTCGGCATCGACATCGACAATATTTCGGTGGAAGCGGCGGATACCGGGGTCTTTCCGCTCGGGATCGGCGCCATTGCCAGCCGGACTGCAGTGACAGCAGGATCGTCTGTGCATCTCGCCTCGCTCCAGGTACGGCAGAAGGCGATCAAGGTCGCGAGCGAAATCCTCGAAACGGCCGAGGCCGATTTGGTGCTGGAAAGCGGGGCTGTGCGGGTTGCCGGCATTCCCGATCTCAAGGTTTCGCTTGCCGAACTGGCAGCGCGCCTCGACGGTATGTGCGGTATGCCGCTGTTTGCCGGTATGGAGCCCGGCCTCTCGGCCACCGCCTATCACGAAGCACGGCGTTCGACTTATGCCAACGGCACGCATATGTGCGAGGTCGAGGTGGATGCGGAGACCGGGTATGTGCGGATCACCCGTTATATCGTTGCGCATGATTGCGGCCGTCTGATCAATCCCCTGGTGGTTGACGGACAGGTGCGCGGCGGCGTCGTTCACGGCATCGGAAACGCATTGTTCGAGCGAATGATCTTCGACGACAATGGCGAACCGATCACCGTCAATTATGCCGATTATCTGCTGCCAACAGCGCCGGAGGTCCCCCGGATCGAGATCATCCATTTGGAGTCGCCCTCACCCATCAATCCGATCGGAGTGAAGGGGGCAGGCGAGGGTGGGACGATTCCGGCTGCGGCCTGTGTCATTTCGGCGATAGAGGATGCGCTAACGCCGTTCCGGGTGCGCATCACCGAACATCCGGTCTCTCCGGCGCGTCTCCGGCAACTCATTCGCGAGAGTGCAGCCAAGCTAGGATAGAGCGTTGGCCCGATCACGCTCAAGCGTCTGCGCCAGTTCCTCCGGCGTCCCGGTGCTTACATCCATGCCGATCTTAACCAGCGCTCCTGAACATCCGGTTGTTTTAGGATCGCGTCCTCGGACGATGTCCGCGGCCGCACTGCCTAAGCATTGACGGATCTGTACCTGCCCATCAGCAAGTGCCTAATTTCCCGCCTATAAAAAGCGATCAAGCCAAGCGTTGCGCACGGGCGAGAAGGTTCGACACCGACGAAACATGCCATCGGCCACCCCGGGGAGATCGGACCCCGTGCTGGTTGAGCGCTTTGGTCATGGCCCCGATGCTGGTGATGCCCGCGGTGCGCAACGACGTCAGGAAGGGCAATAGCTCGCGGACATCTTGGTCCGCCGCCGCCGACTGTGCCTCGCGTCCGAGTTTAGCGGCTTCCGTGGTGTTAACCGGATTACCAAGCCTCGCGCCGGTGGCACGCTTTGCCGCCAAAGCCGCCTTGGTGCGTTCGGAGATGAGTCTCCGCTCCTTCTCGGCCAAGGCGGCGTACAGGTGCAGCATGAACGGGTCCGCGTCCTTCCCAAGTTCGGCAACAATAAAAGGCACTCTTTGCGCCATCAGGCCGGCCACGAAGGCGACGTCGCGGGAGAGGCGATCCAGCTTCGAGACGACCACGTAGCATTTCGCGGACTTGGCGGCAGCCAGGGCAGCATGTCCGTGGTCAGATGATTTGAGACAGGTTGCGGCGTGATTCAGCGGAGGTTCTGGCTCATCTGGCTTTGGATTTAAGCGGCTTTGTTTTGGTGCAGCAAGCGGCGGTTATGGAATGTCTGTCGTTTGATCCTTTCTCGTTGCAGCAGGATTGTCTGACCGCGTCCGAAGTAAACATCGGCGGGCGTAAGATTGCTCAAGCTCTCATGGTAGCGCTGGTGATTGTAGTGATCGACGAACTTGTCGATGCTGGCTTCGAGATCGCCGGGTAGATAGTAGTTCTCGAGCAGGATCCGGTTCTTCAACGTCTGGTGCCAGCGTTCGATCTTGCCCTGGGTCTGCGGATGGCAGGGCGCGCCACGAACGTGACCCATGCCCTCAGCGGTGAGCCATTTCGCCAGGTCGCCGGAGACGTAGCTCGAACCGTTATCGCTCAGCAGACGCGGTTTATGCGCAACTCGTGCATGGCGGCATCCAGATGCGGTGAGAGCCAGCTCCAGGGTGTTGGTGACGTCCTCGGCCTTCATGGTCGTACACAGCTTGTAGGCGATGATGTAGCGCGAGAAGTCGTCCAGGATCGTGCTGAGATAGAACCAGCCCCAGCCGACGACTTTCAGATAGGTGAAGTCGGTCTGCCAGAGTTGGTTCGGCGCCGTGGTCTTGTCCTTGAACTCATCCGCGGCCTTCACCACAATGAAGGCTGGACTGGCGATCAGGTCATGCGCCTTGAGAAGCCGATAAACCGAAGATTCCGAGACAAAATAGCTTTCCGTATCGGTGAATCGGGTGGCCAATTCCCGCGGCGACAGGTCTGGCTCATCCAGCGCCAGCTCAACGAGTTTGTCGCGGATCGGATCGGGAATCTTGTTTTAGACCCTGTTCGGTTTGGACGGCCGATCCGCCAGGGCCTCAGGTCCGCCGGTCTGATAGTGATCATACCATCGATAGAATGTTGAAGGCAGGATGCCGAGCATCTGCAGGGTGCGACGCGCCGGCAGGTGCGACTGCTCGACCAGGCGGATGATTTCGAGCTTCTCCGACGCGGGATACCTCATGCCTCGTCTCCCCCATCCCCGATCATGCTTTTTTTAAGCAGCCGAAGCTCCAGCGCCTGCTCGGCGACAACCTCCTTCAGTTCCTGCGCCTGACGCCGCAGATCCTTGACCTCGCTGCTGGTCGCAGCACGCGCCGTGTCACCCGAAAGCCGTCGCTTACCGGCTTCCAGGAACTCCTTCGACCAGCTGTAATAGAGGCTCTCGGCAATTCCCTCGCGCCGGCAAAGCTCCGCGATCGAATGCTCGCCGCGTAGCCCATCGAGCACGACACGGATCTTCTCCTCGGCGGAATATTGCTTACGGGTCGCCCGGCGAATGTTCTTCACAAGTCGCTCTGACGACGAGTCCAACTGCCCGGATTTCTGTCTCATCTCCACTCCTGGGTGGTACGATGAGCCAGAAATCCTCCGTTCCTCAAGTCGTTAAATCTGTCTCACAGGTGCTGACGCCGGACACTGCCGTAATGCGGCGTTTCGAGCGCCTCGCGAAGGCGGAGAAATGCCGCCTGCGAGTGCGTTGGCGGAGAGAGAGGGATTCGAACCCTCGATACGGTTTCCCGTATACACGCTTTCCAAGCGTGCGCCTTCAGCCACTCGGCCACCTCTCCGTGGGCGTCCTTGTGGCCGTGGCGGGCGGCATTTTCAAGCGTCCGGGGACCATTTTCCGACAGATTCGAAAGATTTGGCTCAGGCGACCAGCCGGATGGCGCCGCATACCGAGAGATCGTAGCCGCCAAGCTCCGCAGCGCGCTGGCGGAAACGGTCCGACCGAACAAAGCCGAACAGGGCAGATGGTCCGGGCAGAAAATAGTCGCGCTGGCGCAGAACAAGGTCGAAATTCTCCCAGAGCAGCGGCACGAAATCGAGCCCGGCTGCGTGCGCCACCGCGCGGGTGGCGATCCCGCAATCGGCATGTCCGGCGCGGATCGCCTGCGCGAGGTCGCTGCCGGTCGCGTAAGCCGGCTTCACCGTGAGAAGCGCGCCGGGGTCGACCTGCGCCTTGGCGCACAGGGTCAGCAGCAGCAATTGCGCGCCGGCACCCGGCTGACGTTGCGCCATCCGCAATCCGGTGCCGGCAAGCTGCGCCAGATTGCCGATCCGATGCGGGTTTCCAGGCGCCACCAGCAGGCCCTGCTCGCGCCGGGCGAAGCCGATCACCACCGCATCATGCAGGCCGGGCGCATCGCCGACAGCCGCAACATTGGCCGATGAGCCGTCATTTTCGACCGCATGCAGATGGATCGCGGCCAGGATCACCTCGCGGCGTGACAGCCGCCGCAGGCCAGCCTCGGACCCCTCCGGCAGGCTCGCGATCCCCGATCCGCTTTCCCGCAGCGCCCATTCCAGCAGCGGATCGGTACTCCCGCCGGCAATCGGCGGCGCAGCTTCCTCCAGCGATTTCAACGCATTGGGCATCCCCGACACGACCCAGCGGTCGAGCGCGGCCTTCGGAAACAGCCATCGCCCGGTGACCTTGCTGCAGGGGACGGTGCCGGCCGCCACCAGCTCGTAGAGCTTGCGCTCGCTGAGCCGCAAATACGCCGCGGCCTCGTCGGTATTGAGAAATTCTCGCATGAATCTAGCTGCGCTGGCATGAATTTGCTCCGAAAATTGACCCATTCGGCTTCCGATGCAACACAAATCAGGTGCCGACCGATGCCTCAGCTCTTGACCTGATCCTGCGCGCCGATCCGGTTCTGCTCGCAATCGTCAAACTGTCGCTGATCGTCAGCCTGTCCGCGGTCGCCTGCGCCGCGCTGATCGGGATACCGCTCGGGGCCCTGATCGCGCTGACGAAATTTCCCGGCCGCAACGGCGTCATCGTGCTGCTCAACGCGCTGATGGGGCTTCCGCCGGTGGTGGTCGGCCTCGTGGTCTACCTTCTTCTGTCGCGGTCTGGTCCGCTCGGAAGCCTCGGCATTCTGTTCACGCCGGCGGCGATGATCGTGGCGCAGACCATTCTCGTGGCGCCGATCATTGCCGCGTTGAGCCGCCAGACCATCGAGGATCTCTGGGTCGAGTATCGTGACGAACTCGACGCCATGAATGTCGGCCCGCTGCGGCGGATCGCGACCCTCATTATCGATGCGCGATTTTCGCTTGTGACGGCGCTGCTTGCGGGCTTCGGGCGGGCGGCGGCGGAAGTCGGCGCGGTGATCATCGTCGGCGGCAATATCGACGGCTTCACCCGCGTGATGACGACGGCGATCGCACTCGAAACCTCCAAGGGCAACCTGCCTCTGGCCATTGGTCTCGGCATTATCCTTCTTGTTCTGGTGCTGTTCGTGAATGCTCTGGCCTGGGGCGTGCGCCGCGCCGGCGAACGCTTTGCGGGATGAATGCGATGCGCGCACCCGCTTCCGATCTGCCGTTAATGCTCGAAGAGGTGTCGTTGCTCGCGCGCGAGGTGACGATCCTCGACCATGTATCGCTCACCTTCGCCGCCGGAGCACCGACGATGCTCGTCGGACCGAACGGCTCCGGCAAGTCGAGCCTGATGCGGATCGCGATGGGGCTCAGTTCCCCCTCGAGCGGCCGTGTCACCTATGGCGGACGCAGCAATGTGCCGCCGGTCCGCCGTGCGATCGTGTTTCAGCGGCCGGTGATGCTGCGGCGGAGCGCAGCCGGCAATCTGCGCTATGCGCTGGCGGCAGCCGGCATGCCTCGTGCGGAACGCGATGCCGCTGCACAGGAACTGCTCGACCGTGTTGGCCTCGGTGCGCTCAGCGATCGCCCCGCGCGCCGCATGTCGGGCGGCGAACAGCAACGGCTTGCGATTGCGCGCGCGCTCGCCAAGGCGCCGGAGATCCTGTTTCTCGACGAGCCGACCGCTTCGCTCGATCCCGCCGCCACCAAGGCGACCGAGGACATCATCGCCGGCATCGCCGCGCGCGGCATCAAGATCGTGATGGCGACGCACGATCTCGGCGAGGCGCGCCGCCTCGGTGGCGAGATCGTGCTGATGAACAAAGGCCGCGTTATCGAAGTCGCCGACGCACAAACCTTCTTCACGTCGCCGAAAACCGACGCTGCACGACGCTTCGTCGCCGGTGAATTGCTCGTCTGACAACAAAGGGAGACCGCCATGATCACACGCCGTTTCATCGTCGCGCTGGGTGCGGCTGCGTCGCTTGCGCTCGCGGGCCCCGCGCTCGCGCAGGACAAGTCCATTGTGGTGTCGTCGACCACATCGACGACGGACTCAGGGCTGTTCAATCACATCCTCCCGCTGTTCAAGAAAAAGACCGGCATCGATGTGAAGGTGGTGTCGCAGGGCACCGGGCAGGCGCTGGAAACCGGACGGCGCGGCGATTCCGACGTGGTGTTCGTGCATGCGCGACCGCAGGAAGAGAAGTTCGTCGCCGATGGCTTCGGCGTGAAGCGTTTTCCGGTCATGTATAATGACTTCGTACTGATCGGGCCGAAGAGCGATCCGGCCGGCATCAAGGGCGGCAAGGACATCGCCGCAGCGCTGAAGGCGATCAAGGCGAAGTCCGCGCCGTTCATCTCGCGCGGCGACAAGTCCGGCACACATTCTGCCGAGCTCAATCTCTGGAAGGTGGCCGGCATCGATATCGCCGGCGCCGACAAGGGCGCGTGGTACAAGGAGATCGGGCAGGGCATGGGTGCGGCGCTCAACACCGCGTCGGCTGCGAACGCCTACGTGCTCGCCGATCGCGGCACCTGGCTGTCGTTCAAGAACCGCGGCGATCTCGACATCGTGGTCGAGGGCGACAACAAGCTGTTCAATCAGTACGGCGTCATCCTGGTCAATCCGGCGAAGCATCCGAATGTGAAGAAGGCGGAAGGACAAGCGTTCATCGACTGGATCGTGTCGCCGGAAGGCCAGAAGGCGATCGCCGAGTACAAGATCAACGGCAATCAGCTGTTCTTCCCGAACGCCACCGCGTCGGGGGTGTGAGTTCTTCTTCCTTCTCCCCGCTGAAGCGGGGAGAGGGAAGAACGCGTGATCGATACTGTGCTCATCGTTGTGAGGACGACATGCGTTATCGTCTTGCCATCGCCATCTGTGCTGCCATCATTCTCATGTCCAACAAACCCACCCACGCCGCCGACACCGTCCTCCTGCACGCCGCCGGCAGTCTGCGCGGTGCGCTGACCGAGGTCTCGAACGCTTTCGAGAAGTCGACCGGCGTCACGGTGCAGGGCAAGTATGGCCCCTCCGGTCTGCTGCGTGATGAGATTGCAGCCGGTGCAAAGGCGGAGGTCTTTGCCTCCGCCAACATGACGCATCCGGCCGCGCTGGAAAAATCCGGAAAGGCTGGGCCCGTGACATTGTTCACGCGGAACCGCCTGTGCGCGCTGGTGAAGCCGGGACTTGCGGTGACGTCCGACACGCTGCTCGAGCGCATGCTCGACCCGGCGGTCAAGCTCGGAACGTCGACGCCGAAAGCCGACCCGTCCGGCGATTATGCGTTCGAAGTGTTCAAGAAGGCCGACGCGATCAAGACGGGCGCGAACGACACACTGGCGAAGAAGGCGCTGCAACTCACCGGCGGACCAAACTCGCCGCCGCCGCCGAAGGATCGCAGCGTTTACGGCAAGGTGGTGGCCGACGGTCAGGCCGATATCTTCCTCACCTACTGCACCGGCGCGATCGTCGCGCAGCGCGAGAATCCCGGACAGCAGGTTGTCCAGTTGCCGGCATCGCTTGCGGTCGGCGCCGATTACGGGATGACCGTGATCGACGGCACGCCGCCGCAGGCGGCGAAGCTTGCCGCCTTCATACTCTCGCCGGAAGGCCAGGCTATTCTGGCGAAGCACGGGTTTACGCGATAGCGGAGGATCACCATGAAGCTCAGCGCACGCAATCGGATCAAAGGCACCATCGTCGAGGTCAAGAAGGGCGTCACCACCGCGCATGTGTGGATCGATGTCGGCGGCGGCCAGATCGTCACGGCGGCCATCACCAACGAGGCGGTGGACGAACTCGGCCTTGCGCAGGGCAAGAGCGCCTATGCGGTGATCAAGGCCAGCGACGTGATGATCGGCGTGGATTGATGCTGTTCCCTCTCCCCGCGATGCGGGGAGAGGGTGCCGAGCGAATGCGAGACGGGTGAGGGGCAGAGGTTTGCGCCAGCCCCTCACCCGGCTCGCATCTTCGATGCTCGCCACCCTCTCCCCCGTAAGAACGGGGAGAGGGAAAAGAAAGAATGCCATGCTTTCCCGCCGCACGTTGTTGACCGGATTGACATCCGCCCTCGCGCTGCCCCGCATCGCGCGGGCGCAGAGCGTCACCGATGCCACCGGACGCGCGCTGGCGATTCCGGCGCGCGTGACACGGGTGTTCCCCGCCGGGCCGCCTGCGGCGATCATGCTTTATACGCTTGCGCCGGAATTGCTGATCGGCTGGCCGCGCGCGAACCGGCCGGAGGAGCGCGAATTTCTTCTGCCCGACATCGGCGCGCGGCCCGAAATCGGCCGCATCACCGGACGCGGCAACACCGCCAATCTCGAGGTGGTGCTGGCGCTCGAGCCCGACCTCATTGTCGATGTCGGATCGACGACGCAGACCTACATCTCGCTCGCCGAGCGCGTGCAAGAGCAGACCGGCATTCCCTATGCGCTGCTGGACGGCCGCTTTGATGCCACCGCCGCGAGCTATCGCAAGCTCGGGGAATTAACCCGGCGTTCCGCGCAGGGCGAAGTGTTCGGCGCCTATACCGACCGCACGCTCGAAACGATCACCAAGCGGATTGCCGATATCCCGCAAGACAAGCGGCCACGGGTCTATTATGCGCGCGGGCCGCGAGGACTGGAAACCGGCCTCGGCGGCTCGATCAATGTCGAAACCATTGAATTGCTGGCGCAGAATGTGGCCGGCGGGCGCAAGGGCGGACTGGCGACGGTGTCGATCGAACAGGTGCTGCTCTGGAATCCCGATGTCATCATCACCATCGATCAGAGCTTCGCGCGCGATGTGAAGGCGGACCCGGCGTGGAAGGGCGTCGCCGCCGCCCAGGCCGGCCGCGTCCATCTCGCGCCCAAGCTGCCGTTCGGATGGGTCGATTTTCCACCGTCGGTCAACCGGCTGATCGGGCTGTGGTGGCTGGCGAAGATCCTCTATCCCGAGCGGTTTCCGGAAGACTTGCGTCAGATCGCCACCGGCTTCTACGCGCGCTTCTATCATGTGACGCCGAGTGCAGCGCAGATGGACGCGGTGCTGGAGGGGCGGGGGTGAGTCTTATCCCTCCCAGCAAAGCGGGGGAGGGTGGTAATGTCAAAAGCATGAAGACGATGTGTCACCCCACCCGGCCGGCCTGCGGTCGGCCACCCTCCCCTGAAGGGGAGGGATAAGACAGTGCGCTCGACACTCCCCGGCACAATGATCGCACTTGCGGTGCTGGCGGCCGGATTTGCGGTGGCGTTTCTTGTCGGCCGCTTTCCGGTCTCGCTTGCAGACATCGCCGCCGTGCTGTGGAGCAAGCTCAGCGGCACGCCGTCGGGCGTTTCGCCCGCAACCGAGTCCGTGCTTCTGCAGGTTCGGGGCCCACGCGTGGTCGCAGCGTTCCTGGTCGGGGCGGCGCTGGCCATTGCCGGCACCGCCTTCCAGGGTCTGTTCCGCAATCCGCTGGTGTCGCCCGATATTCTGGGCGCGTCCTCGGGCGCAGCGCTCGGCGCGGTGCTCGGCATCTATTTCGCGCTCGGCGTATTCGCGATCCAGTTCCTTGCCTTTGCCGGCGGACTGGTCGCCGTTGCGGCCGTCTATATGATCGGGACCGCGATCCGCACGCGCGATCCGGTGCTGGTGCTGGTGCTTGCAGGCGTGGTGATCGGATCGCTGCTCGGCGCCGGCATCGGCCTCGTGAAGTATCTCGCCGATCCCTATAACCAGCTTCCGGCGATGACGTTCTGGCTGCTGGGCAGCCTTGCCGCGGCGAATGTATCCGATCTGGTGCCGCTGTTCGGGCCGGTGCTGCTCGGCAGCGTCGTCTTGCTGGCGCTGCGTCATCGCATGAATGTCATGTCGCTACCGGAGGAAGAGGCGCGCGCGCTTGGCGTACCCACCGGGCCGTTGCGGATCGCGATCGTGGCGGCGGCGACCCTGGTGACGTCGGCGAGCGTGGCAGCGGCCGGCATCATCGGCTGGGTCGGGCTGGTGGTGCCGCATCTGGCGCGTTCGCTGGTCGGTCCGGATTTCGCGCGGCTCGTGCCGGTGAGTGCGATACTGGGCGGAGGGTTTCTGCTGTTCATCGACACGCTGGCGCGGACCATCGCGCCGGTCGAGGTGCCGCTCGGCATTCTCACCGCGGTGGTCGGCACGCCGTTCTTCATCTGGCTGCTCGCGAGCGTGAGTCGGACATGGTCGTGATCCAATGACGATTGCCGGCCAGAATCTCTCCATCGGTTATCCGGAGCGCCTCGTCGGCAGCGGGCTGAATGTGCGCGTCGCGGAAGGCGAGGTGCTGGCGCTGCTCGGGCCGAATGGCGGCGGCAAGACCACGCTGTTGAAGACGCTGCTCGGCCTGATCCCGGCGCGCGCGGGCGACGTGCGGGTGATGGATCGGCCGCTCGATGCGCTGTCCGCACAAGAGCGGGCCCGCCTGATCGGATACGTGCCGCAGGTGCATCACGGCACGTTCGCGTTCACGGTCGAGAGCGTGGTGCTGATGGGACGCACCGCGCATGGCTCGCTGTTCGCCGCACCCACCGCGCATGATCGCGCGGTATCCCAGGCCGCGCTGGAGCGGTTCGGAATCGCTACGTTGTCGCAGCGCGCCTATACCGAGATTTCCGGCGGCGAACGCCAACTGGTCTTGCTGGCGCGCGCGCTGGCGCAGGAGCCGCGATTCATCGTGCTCGACGAGCCGACCGCGAGCCTCGACTTCGGCAATCAGGGCAAGGTGATGCGGGAAATCCGCACACTCGCCGACGCGGGGCTGGGAGTGCTGTTCACCACCCACGACCCAAATCACGCAATGCGGGCCGCGACGCGCGCGTTCCTGTTACGGGATGGGACGCGCCTCGCCGAGGGGCTGGTATCGGATGTGCTGAATCGCGAGACGCTGGAGCAGCTCTATCGCGCGCCGGTTCAGATCATGCGCGAGAACGGGCAGGTGGCATTCCTGCCGGGTTAAAGCTGCGTCATGCGCCTTTATCGAACACCATCACCTTGGACACGAAAGCCGGCCCGTCGCGCACATGCGTGAGTCCGAAGCCTCGTGCGATATGCGCGAAGTCCTCGTCGAGATAGCTCTCGAAGTACGGCTCGTGATAATTCTGCGGGAAGCGCTCGAGCAGGCCCTCGTAATCCGGGATGTCGCGACGCTGCAACGAATCCACGATCACCAGCCGGCCGCCGGGTTTGAGGACGCGCGCGGCTTCGCCGATCATCTCGCGGCGAATCTGCGGCGGCAATTCGTGCATCATGAAGACGGATGTCACCGCATCCTGGCTGGCGTCGCGCAGCGGCAGGCTCTCGGCCTTGGCGACGAGCGTGTTCACGCGCGACCAGCGGCGCAGGTGATGCCGCGCATGCCTGATGTAGGCATCTGACAGATCGATGCCGGTGACCGGCAGGCGCGGCCAGGCCTGCTTGACGAAATCGAGGAAGCGACCGGTGCCGCAGCCAATGTCAGTGAGGCGCAATCTGCGCTGGTCGCGGCCGCTGAAATGTTCGTGCAGCGCGGGCAGCGCCATGCGGCGCATCGCATTCGCGGTGCCTTTGAACAGCACCTCGACTTGGGTGTCGTAGCGATCGGCGGAATCCTCGGTCAGCCAGCCGCCGGACTGGAAGTGGAAATTCTGCAGGTAATAATCCGGCCGCTTGCCGCGCACGTCATCGGTCAGCACCTCGTCGTGGCGGCGATCCTTGCGGCGGCGATACACATCCGGCAGATCGTCGAAGAACAGCCGCGAGCGGCGGAACAGGGTCGGCAGCGATCCATCATGGTCGGCGGGCAGGGGATAGATGCCGGCCTCGACATTGGCCAGATCGCGGGCCAGGAGCTCCGCCATGTCGCCGTAGAGCTTGCGGTCGCTGACCAGCGGAGCGCGGTTGTCGCCGGCTCGCGGCGGCGATGGCGGTTCCTCGCCCTCGCGGCGGCGCGCTTCGGCCGCCAGCCGCTGCAGCGCATAGGCGTGCCCGGCATAGTAGACCATGCGGGGGAGCTGGGTCGCGCCATAGGCGACGCGGGTGGCAAGGCGGGTGAGGGGGCTCATCGTTCGGTCCACATGCATTCTTCAGAGGATATAGAGGCGCGAACGCCATCCGCCACCAGCGGGCGTCCGCGAAACCGCGACTTTTGCGGACGGTATTCATCGTCCGCATACCATCGCGGCCAATTTGGCCGCCTGACGGTCGCGCAACTTCGAGGCGAGTTAACGGCCCGCCGCTACGGTGCGAATGGTTGGACACCGGCACATGATGCGTATCATCAAATCGTCGCCATCGCTGTGGGCGCTCGTCGCCGCGGTCGTGCTGTTTCTCCTGCAGGTTCTGCCGATCCCCGGCGTGTTCCTCATGATGTTCGGCGCCGGACTGATCACGGTGCTCCTGATCCACGTGGCATTGATCAGCCTTTTCGTGGAAGCCGCGATCGGCCGATTGCCACGCGTTCTAATGATCGTGCCCGTTGCGGCCTATGGCGCGTATTACGTCGCGTATGTTCAGGAAGGCCGCGAGATCGCCGACCGCGCAGCGGCTTTGCGCGCCAGCAACCCCGGCAAGGTGTTCGACTTCAATCCGCAGGCTCACTCTGTCGTCGGCAAGGAAATGGGCAGTTTCGTGCAGACGCACGATATTCCGGTCGTTTACGAGCCGAACACCAACTACAAGCCGGAAAACTACTCATCGGTGCGTCTGATGCGGCGCGACCAATGCGACGCGATCAAGCGCGATACGCAGAACCGCATCCTGATCACTTACGTCTCGGGCAAGTTTCACCTGTGCGTGTTGCGTTTTCCGGAAGACCCGAACCATGCCGTGGTCACGGTATCGCGGCCCAAAGATGCGGAAATCTGGAAACGCAAGCCGGGCGTCAGCGAGTCGCTCACCGAGATCGTGGTCGACGGCAAGATTCTGGGTTCCTATCGCAGCGCCATAGCCTGGCGGCTACCGGTGCTGCCGATGGGGTTCATCGGTTGCTCGCTCATCAGCAGCAAGCCGGCGTGGGAATGCGGCGCGCAATTCCTGCGCAAGTTTCAAACGCTGGACACGGTTCCCGGCAGCATAGACAAGGCACGATACGACACACCTGAAAGCATCATGCTGGGCGTGCGCAAATATACGGCGACCGACCTGGCAAATTTCAAGGGTTTTGCGCAGAACGAGGCTGTGCTTGCGCGCACCGCCGGGGAGCCTGGGCGCGTCTATGATGAAGCGTTCGAGGTGTTGCAGCAGATCTTGAGCGGTCAGATGCCGAAGCAACTGCCCTGGGCCATGGCGTACACGCTCGCGCAGAATCCGGGACAACTCGTCCCGCTCGCGGAGACGATGGCAGCCCGGTTTGCGGAACTTCAAGCCGACCGTTCGAAAAGCGGGAGCGACAGCGCGTCGGTTCTGCAATCCGCAATCGTGACGCTGCCCCAGTCCGCGTTTCAGCCTGTTGCCACGGCCATGTTCGATATCGTCAGCAAGGACAAGGCGAAGGATGACCTTTACGCGATATGGCGGCGTTATCCGGCGCTCTACGTCCGTGCGGCGGATGCGGGACCGGATGCCTTGCCGTTTTACAAGCAGGATTTCTTCGCCGGAAAAATGAACCGGACGTTTCTGCGAAACCTGCCGGTGCTGGCGATCTGCAGGATCGGTACGGCCGATGCCGAAACCATTGCCGAGATGCAACGGCGGTTCCTGTCGTCGGCCGACGAGTACAATCGGCATGGTTACAAGACCGCCCTTGTCGTCGCACTCAAGAAAACTGGCCAGGACGATTTCCTGAAGGCGCATGGCGACGCGGTCGCGTGGCGCGATCGGGACTGGTTCAAGGCCGTGATGGAGCGAAAGGGCGAGACGTCCGCAGGTCCGAATAATTGCATGGCCAAGGAATGGGATAGCACCGGCTTTCTGGGCCCGGCCATGCGCCCAAGCCTGTCCCGGATGCGGGACGGATGGGGCCTTGCGGCCGCGAAGTGACCGGCCGGCATGCGGCCATTGATTTTGTGGGCTTGCCTCGCAATATGCCGGCAGTCACGAGTCGCAGAACGCGTCATGCCGAAATCCGTTGCCGGACCTGAAATCGAGCGCCTGATCCAGCTGCTGGCGCGGCTGCCGGGGCTCGGGCCGCGCTCGGCGCGCCGCGCCGCGTTGCACCTCATCAAGAAGCGCGAGCAATTGCTGGGGCCGCTGACCGACGCGCTGGCGGTGGCGCAGGAGCGCATCACGGTGTGTGGAACCTGCGGCAATATCGATTCGCAAAATCCCTGCACCGTCTGCACCGACCCGAAGCGCGACCCGAGCGTGATCGTGGTGGTCGCCGATGTCGCCGACCTGTGGGCGCTGGAGCGCGCCGGCGCAGTCAATGCGCGCTACCATGTGCTCGGCGGTACGCTGTCGCCGCTCGATGGCGTTGGCCCGCAGGATCTCACCATCGATGCGCTGGTGACGCGCGCGCACGACCCCGCGGTGACGGAGGTGATCCTTGCGCTCAATGCCACGGTCGACGGCCAGACCACGGCGCATTACATCACCGATCTGCTGCACAGCGCCGGCGTGGCTGTGACGCGGCTTGCGCATGGCGTACCGGTCGGCGGCGAACTCGATTATCTCGACGAGGGTACGCTGTCGGCGGCGATGCGCCAGCGCACGGCGATGTAGGTTTTCTTCCTTCTTCCCGTTTTACGGGGAGAGGGAAGAAGCGCGTGGGACGCCCTTATCCCTCCTTCGCCTCGGACCGGCTCTGCCACGGGAAGCGGCCTTCGACCTCGACCTGCATGCTGATCGAGAGGAAGGTGCGGATCACCACGATCGCGCCAAGGATCGCGACGCTGTCCAGCGTCGGCGTCACCGCCACGGTGCGGATGATGTCGGCCGCGACAAGCACTTCGAGACCGAGCAGGATCGCGCGTCCGATATCCTGACGCAGCCTGCGATAGGCATCAATGCCACCCGGTATGACCGGCACGCTGACATAGCGCACGAAGGCGATGACAAGCCCGATCGCGATCAGCCCCACGCCGACAAGGTCGAGCGAATAGCCGACGGTTTCGATCACGTTGGTGAAGTTCATGGCCACTCCGGTCGTGCGGATGCGCGTACCGGAATGAGTACAATCTCCCGGCCTGATTCGGTATCAGCGCGGGCGGGTTTTGAAGCCTTGCATGCGCCGAGGCGAATGCCGCGCTATCGCGCGCGCTGGTCCAGCTCGCGGAAATGTCCGCGCATCTGCAGCCAGGCGAGCAGGATGAAGCTCGGGATCGCGACCAGCGACGAGATCACGAAGAACCAGAACCAGCCGGTGGATTCGGCGACGAAGCCGCCGCCTGACGACAATGTCGTGCGGCCGACCGCGGCCAGCGCCGTCAGCAGCGCGAATTGCGTCGCGGTATGCGCGCGTACCCCGCACAAAGCGGACAGATAGGCGACGAAAATCACGGTGCCGATCGCGCCGGTGAAATTCTCAAAGATGACCGCCGCCGTCAGGGCCGGCACGCTCGTCCCGATCAGCGCAAGCCAGGCAAAGGCGAGGTTTGACAGGGTCTGCAGGATGCCGCCGATCCACAGGCTGGTCGAAAGCGGTAGTGCGGCAGCGACCATCCCGCCGGCAAAGCCGCCGATCAGCGCCGAGGCAAGGCCAACGAATTTCACGACCGTTGCGTAGGTCAGTTTGTCGAAGCCGATATCGATGATGAAGGGCGCGGTCAGGACGCCGGCGAACGCGTCGCAGAACTTGAACAGCACGACGAACAGCAGGATGATGATCGCCTCGGGGCGCGTGAGGAATTCCCTGAATGCACCGAAGGCGGTCGTGAGCACGCGGCTGATCGGATCGCGGGTCTTGTCGACCACGCCCTCGGGAGCGGCCGGCTCGGTCGCCATCAGCGTGGCGACGACGCCGACGCTGACCATGGCCGCGGCCGCGAGATATCCCCACATCCACACCGTGTTCGCCGGTACGCCGACCTGGGCGAGCCACCAGGTCAGCGTGATGACGCCGGCGCCGGAGGCCAGCATGCCGATACGATACGCCGCGACATAGCCGGCCATGCCGGCGGCCTGTTCGCTGGTCTCGAGGCTTTCCACCCGGAACGCATCGATCACGATGTCCTGGGTGGCCGAGGCGGTGGCGACCAGCACCGCGCCGAGCGCAACCGGCCACAGCACGCGGCTCGGATCCTGGAAGGCGAGGAAGACGATCGCGGCGGCGAGCAGGAGCTGCGAGAACACCAGCCAGCCGCGCCGCCGCCCGAGCGCGCGCGACAGGATCGGAACGTCCAGCGCATCAACCAGCGGCGCCCACAGGAATTTCAGGGTGTAGGGCAGGCCCACCAGCGCATAGAGCCCGATGGTGCCAAGGCTCACCTTGGCCTCGGTCATCCAGATTGCCAGCGTCGCACCGGACAAGGCGAGCGGCAGCCCGGCCGAGAAGCCCAGCAGGATCACGATCAGGACGCGCGGTTTGAGATAGACCGCGAGCGCTTCGGACCATGAGATTTTGGGTTTGGCGGTGGGTGATTCGAGGCTGGTCATGCGGTGGTGAGCCTAGCGATCAGGTGCTTGCTTGTCTGCACCGCACGACAGCCGCACAATCTGTTGCGCTCTTTTCGCCGGCACCCTGAGGTGGCCGCCGCCTTGGCCGTTCACCCTTCGAGGCTCGCTTCGCTCGCACCTCAGGATGACGGGGTCAGAGCATGGCAGTCCTGTCCGGATCAGAAAGCCTCAATCCCGCAGCGCGACGGTCTCGGTCTGCGACGGCGCCGTTGCCGGTGGTGCAGGCTGGCTGCGTGCGACCTGATTTCGCTGCTGCGCATTGCGTTCGCGCACCATCGCCAGCACCTGGGTGATATCGTCGAAGGCGCGGCTGTGGGCGTTGCCGCCGACGGTCTTCAGCGGCGTCAGATCGAATACCGCAATCCGCTCGCCCTCGAGTTGCGTGCGATAGGGTTCGGTGGCGCCGACTTCGCCGATCCGGTCCACGCCGCCCCAGATCTCCTTGGACAGCGTCAGGGCGCCGTCGTCCTGTGACGCGAACAGCAGCATCTTCGGCCGATTGGGGCCCATGCGCTTGATGGTGGCGCGAAACACGTCGACATCGACATCCGGTGCAACCAGCATCGCCTGCTTCACCTTGTCGGCGTTGGGGCGTGCCATGCGCCGCAGCGAGCGGCCGCGCAGCGCCTCCAGCGTCACCCAATTGCCCATCGAATGCGCGAGGATACTGATCTCCTTCACCTGCGGATAGGCGGCGATCTGGTCGATCAGCTCCTCGAGCGCATCGCGCGAGTAATTCGCGCTTTCGCGGTCGTAGGTATAGGAGCGAAGCCGGACATCGCCGCGCGAGGGCCAGGTGAACAGCACCGGCACGGCCTCGGCCTTGGAGTCATGCGCGATCTGGGCGAAGCGGTAGACGGCATCGTCGAACCGGTTGTTGAAGCCGTGCACGAAGATCAGCACACGTGGATGACCGGTCCTGCGTGCGGTCGCGGCGACCGACGCGGCGAAGGCCTTCTGATCGATATAGTCGGCCGAGACGGTCATGAAATTGCGCTTGGGGTCGCCGGGCAGGGCGTCCGGCCATTGCACATGTCCGATCTTGCGGTCGGCGTCCGGCGGGATCGATACGGTGATGGCCGCGTAGGACATGGCGTCGGCGCGGTCGCCGCCGAACATTTCGCCGGGGTCTTCGACGGACTTCTTGCGGGTGGTCGCGACCAGGATCGGAACCTGCGCGGTACCGGCGACCTGTTCCTTCATGGGAATCAGCACGCCCTGCGCCGGGCGGTTGGCGCAGCCCGCACACAACACTGTCGCCGCGAGCGCAGCGAAAACGGCAATCCCCCTCAACACAATGTCCACCCCGAACGCATTTACGAAGCGTTAACCACGGGCCAATCTAGCCCAAGCAGCCGCGCTTAACCAGCCGTCCGCGGCCGTACCCGGGTGCCACTGAAGGGTTGCGGTATCTGATGGTTAACGGCGTTATTCCGCCGCGACCACGCGCCGGGCGCCGACCGGGTTCGGGAGCACGACGCTGCTCTGGTCGTCGCCGTCGTCGAACTCGACGTCGCGGATGCGGGAGCCGCGCCGCTCCAGCTTGTCGGTCGAGACCACGATCTGCTTGATGTCCTCGGTCGCCTGGCCGAAATGCGCCTCGAGCTTGCGCACGCGTTCCCGCAGTCGCTTGAGGTCTTCCATGAAATGCCCGACCTCGGCATGGATCTTGTCGGCGGCCTCGCGCATGCGGGCATCGCGATGGATCTGCTGGATCACCTGCACCGCGAGCATCAAGAGCGAGGGCGATACGATGACGACGCGCGAGCGGAACGCGCGCTGGATCAGGTCGTCGAACTGATCGTGCAATTCGGCGTAGACCGATTCCGATGGCACGAACATCAAAGCGAGTTCCTGGGTCTCGCCGGGGATCAGATATTTGCCGGCGATATCAGCGATGTGCTTGGTTACGTTCTGGCGCAGCATGCGCCCGGCGATCATGCGCTCGTCGTCGGTCTTGGCGTCGCGGAAGGCGGTGACCGCTTCCAGCGGAAATTTCGAGTCGATCACCAGCGGCCGCTGGTCCGGAAAGTGGATCACGCAATCCGGCCGCGTTGCGTTCGACAGCGTGAACTGGAATTCGAACGAGCCCTTCGGCAGCCCGTCCTGGATGATCATTTCCATGCGGCCCTGGCCGAAGGCGCCGCGCTGCTGCTTGTTGGACAGGACGCCCTGCAGCGACGTCACCTGCGAAGCGAGCGCGGTGATATTCTTCTGTGCCGAGTCGATGACCGCGAGCCGTTCGTTCAGCCGGTTGAGATTTTCGCCGGTCTGCTGGGTGGTGTGCTGGATCGACTGACCGATGCGGTGGGTGACGGTGTCGAGCCGCTCGGAAAAGGCTTTCTCGAATTGCGACTGCCGGTTCGCCAGCATGTCGCCCATGGCGCGCACCAGCCCGGTGGTCTCGGCCTGCAGGCGGCGAAGCTCCGCCATCCGGGCCTCGTTCTCCTCCGCCTCCAGCCGCTCGGCTTCGGCGGCCTCTTCGGCCCGCCGCCGGCGTCGTCCGATCAGCAGGATCGTAACCCCGATGGTGGCGGCTAGGATGAAGGCGCAGACCGCGGCAATGACCGCGACCACCAGCAGCGGGTCGAGGCCGGCGAGCCGGTCGCGGATCAGAGAGAAAATGTCCATCCGATCCTTTTAGCACGATTCGCATAGCGTCAAGAACAAAAGGAGAACTTCTGGCTGGGGGCGCTGAAGCCTGCTCTTCCCTCTCTCCCCTTGGGGCAGGCCCTCTCCCCGTGAAACGGGGAGAGGGTGCCGAGCGCATGCGAGGCGGGTGAGGGGCCCTGTATCGGGTATCGCGCAGCCCCTCACCCGGCTCGGTTCTTCGAACCTCGCCACCCTCTCCCCGTAAGAACGGGGAGAGGGAAGAATTGCGTGCCCGGGGAGGAAAAGAAGCGCCCGGGGGAAGGGGGATGCGCGGCGCGCGAAGAACGAATTGACCGCGCCTGTCCCAATAATTACATCGCGCGCATGGCCCTGCGCGACATCCTCATCCTGCCCGACAAGCAACTCCGCCTCGTCTCCAAGCCGGTGGCGACGGTCGATGCGTCCATTCGTGCGCTCGCCGACGACATGCTCGAGACCATGTATGACGCGCCGGGCATTGGGCTGGCCGCGATCCAGATTGGCGAGCCGCTGCGGCTCGTGACCATGGACCTCTCGAAAAAGGACGACGAGAAAGCGCCGCAGGTGTTCATCAATCCGGAGATCACCTGGTCGTCGGAGGAGATGAACCTGCACGAGGAAGGCTGCCTCTCGATTCCGGAATATTACGAGGACGTCGAGCGGCCGGCCAAGGTGCGGATCAGATATCTCGATATCGACGGCAAGGCGCAGGAGGTCGAGGCCGACGGGCTGTTCGCCACCTGCATCCAGCACGAGATCGACCACCTCAACGGCGTGCTGTTCATTGATCATATCTCGAAGCTGAAGCGCGACCGCGTCATCAAGAAATACACCAAGATGGCCAAGCAGGGCGCGGACTAGTCGCTCACCGTCTTCCCTCTTCCCGCAAGCCGGGAGAGGGAAAGGACCAACCCATGCCCCTCCGCCTCATCTTCATGGGCACGCCGGATTTCGCGGTGCCGACGCTGATCGAACTCGCGGGCGCGGGCCACGAGATCGTCGCGGTCTATACGCGTGCGCCGAAGCCGGCCGGGCGCGGCATGGAGTTGCAGGACACGCCGGTGGCGCGCGAGGCCAAGCGGCTCGGCCTCACCGTGTTGACGCCAAAGACGCTGCGCACCGAAGAGGCGCAGGCAGAATTCGCCGCGCATGATGCGGATGCCGCGGTGGTGGTGGCCTATGGCCTGATCCTGCCGAAGCCTGTCCTCGACGCCGTGCCGCTCGGCTGTTTCAATCTGCATGCGTCGCTGCTGCCGCGCTGGCGCGGGGCCGCCCCGATCAACCGCGCGGTGATGGCAGGCGATACCGAGAGCGGCGTCACCGTAATGAAGATGGACGAAGGGCTCGACACCGGCGGCATGGCGATGATCGAGCGCGTCGCCATCACGCCCGAGATGACCGCGGGCGACCTGCACGACCGGCTGGCCGCAATTGGCGGCGACTTGATGCATCGTGCGCTCGGCGCGCTGGAGCGCGGCTCGCTGCAGGTGGTGCCGCAGCCAGCCGACGGCGTGACCTATGCCGAGAAGATCAGCAAGGCCGAGACCCGGATCGACTGGGCCAAGCCTGCGCGCGACGTGCACAACCACATCCGCGGGCTGTCGCCGTTTCCGGGCGCCTGGTTCGAGATGCCCGACGAGAAGGCGCCGGTGCGGATCAAGGTGCTGCGTTCGACGCTGGCTGCCGGACATGCTGCGCCCGGCACGGTGCTGGATGACAATCTCACCATCGCCTGCGGTGAAGGCGCAATCCGCATCATCGAATTGCAGCGCGCCGGCAAGCAGCCGATGAAGGCGGACGAGTTTCTGCGCGGAAACAGGCTGTCGCGCGGCTCGGCTTTGCGCTGATGCCCCGCTACAAACTCCTCATCGAATATGACGGCGCGCCCTATCGCGGCTGGCAATACCAGGCCGATGCGCCGAGCGTGCAGGGCGCGATCGAGGACGCGATTGCGCGCTTTGACGGCCAGCGCGTCACCATACAAGGCGCGGGCCGCACCGATGCCGGCGTGCATGCGCTCGGACAGGTCGCGCATTGCGATCTGCGCAGCGAGCACGACGGCGGCACGGTGCGCGATGCGCTGAATTTCTATCTGCGGCCGCAGCCGGTCGCGATCCTTGCCGCCGAGCGCGTCAGCGAGGATTTCAATGCGCGCTTCTCGGCGACCAGGCGGCACTACCTCTATCGCGTGGTGAACAGGCGGCCTGATCTGGCGCTCGATCTCGGCCGCGCCTGGCGGGTGGGGCGGCCGCTGGATATCGCGGCGATGCGCGAGGCGGCGAAGCGGCTGATCGGGAATCACGATTTCACCACCTTCCGCTCGACCGAGTGCCAGTCGAAGTCGCCGGTGAAGACGCTCGATCAACTCGACATCGAATCCGACGGCTGGAACGTGAACATTGCCGTGTCGGCGCGCTCGTTCCTGCACAACCAGGTGCGCTCGATGGTCGGCTCGATCGTGCATGTCGGCGAAGGCAAGTGGACGCCGGACGACATCGCCCGCATCCTTGAGGCGCGCGACCGCACCTTGTGCGGCCAGGTGGCGCCGGCCGAGGGGCTGTATCTGGTCAAGGTGGATTACTAGCGTTCGTCACGCGTATCCATCAATCGCGATACCGTGAGTACTGGATGCCCCGCCTGCGCGGGGCATGACAATTGAGGTGTGAAGGTCAAACTGCGAAATACCGGTCCAGTATCTTTCGGTACACGGCGGTCAACTCAACAAGCTCCGTCACCGGCACGCGTTCGTCGATCGCATGCATGGTCTGCCCGACCAGACCGAACTCCACAACCGCGCAGTAATTCTTGATGAAGCGCGCGTCGGACGTGCCGCCGGTGGTCGAGAGCACCGGCGTGCGGCCCGTCACCTCGGTCACGGCATTTGCCACCACGTCCGTGAATGGACCGGGCTCGACCACGAACACATCGGCGTTGGACGGCTCCCATTCGAACGAGAACCGGATCTTGCCGCCCGATGCCGCGATTGCGCGCTTTTCAAGAAGGGCTTTCAGCGATTCGTGACTGTGCAGGTTGTTGAAGCGGATGTTGAAGCGCGCGCGCGCCTCGGCCGGAATGAGATTGACGGTCTTGTTGCCGATGTCGATCGAGACGAATTCGAGATTGGACGGGTCGAACAGGTCGGAGCCGTTGTCGAGCGGCTCACCTTTCAGCGCGGCGATCAGCGTCACGAGGCCGGTCACCGGATTGTCGGCGCGCTCCGGATAGGCGACGTGGCCCTGCTTGCCATGCACGATCAGCGTGCCGTTCTGCGAGCCGCGCCGTCCGATCTTGATGGTGTCGCCGAGGACTTCGCGATTGCTCGGCTCGCCGAGAATGCAGTGATCGAAGGTTTCGCCGAGTTGCGCCGCCCATTCGAGCAGCTTCGGTGTGCCGTTGATCGCGACGCTTTCCTCGTCGCCGGTGATCAGGAACGAGATCGAGCCCTTGCCGTCCGCTCGCGGCTTGCCGCCATGGGCGGCGAGGTAATCCAGCGTGGCGGCGATGCAGGCGGCGATGCCGCCCTTCATGTCGACGGCGCCGCGGCCGTAGAGCACACCGTCCGCGATTTCGCCTGCGAAGGGCGGATGCGTCCACGAGGCCTCGTTGCCGGGCGGCACCACGTCGGTATGGCCCGCAAACATCAGGTGCGGCGATCCGGTGCCGATGCGGGCATAGAAATTCTCCACGTCCGGCGTGCCGGGTTCGGAGAAGGTCATGCGGTGGGTGGTGAAGCCCGCGGCCTTCAGCACGGTTTCCAGATAGCTGAGTGCGCCGCCTTCCGCGGGTGTCACGGAGGGACAGCGCAACAGGTTTTGCGCGATGGCGACGGGATCGGCTGGTGTCATCCCCCGGCTTTACCGGGACGCACCGGACACCGTCAATGATCACACGGCGGCGGGCGTGACCTCGTGCGTCCTGAGGGATCGGGCCCGTACTCGTTCTCGCCGTCGGTGCCGCGCCGGAAGCGTCGGCATGATCGGCTCCGGTCCTAGAGGTCGGCGAAAGCGGAAGCGGTCTCGTCCGCGCTCGCGTGGTCGTATTCGTTGACGCCGTCGGTCCCGCGGCGGAAACCGAGCCCTGCCACGCCGAGACCGATCAGCAGCAGCGCGGACGAGGTCAGTGCCAATCCGGCGATGCTGCCGTCGCCGGTCCGGCCGGCGAGCAGGAGCAGCATGGCGGGGATGATCGTGATCCAGGCGATGTACCAGCCGGTCATGTCGCGATCGTGCAGCCGCTTGATGCCCAGCGCGAAGACGGGAAACGTCGACAGAAGCGCGGACGGCAGGAAGACGACCGGGTGTATCTTCAGCAGGCCGATCCCGATGATCGCCGAGGACGCAGCCGTGGCCACGATCGCCATGCCGAGCCACCATTGGCGGCGGTCGATGCGGCCATGAAAGCCGAACAGCAGCGAGAAAATCGTCATAACGCGTCCCCTGATTCCAACCTGGAGGTTGGTCGCGACAGGGGAACGACCGGTTCGATCAGAAGCTGACGGTGGCGGGGATCTCTTCGGGCGCCAGCGGATCGCCGCCGTAATCGTTGTGGCCCGTGCTGCCGCGATAGAAGCCGAGATGGATTAGCAGGACGAGCGAATAGATGCCGTAGAGCGCGATGATCGCCCAGCCAAGCGCGTTCGGCTCGGTCGGCGTCCCGGTCCAGCCGGTGACGTCGCCGGCGGTCAGCAGGGCATCGAGGATGACCATCGGCCACAGGTAATGGCCGGACCGGTTCAGGTCGTGGAGCCGCTTCACCGAAATCGGGACCGACGCCAATAGCAGCACCCAGCCGAGCGCGTGCCCGAGTGCGCTGCTTCCCCCGTCGGGTCTGTCGAAGGCCGCCTCGTCAATCGTCGTGACGATGGCGATCGCGACCGCCAGGACGGCGCCGATGATGATCAGCGACCCGAGCCAGTAGGACTTGCGGGCGATGCGGCCGTCAAAGCTTGTGAGCAGCGCGATCAGGTTCATGACGGCCCGCCGTTTCCGGTACGGGTCAGTCGCCAGAATCGCCGGTGCAGTTCAATCCCGCAGCAATTCGTTGATCGAGGTCTTGGAACGGGTCTGCGCGTCGACGCGCTTGACGATCACCGCGCAATAGAGGTTCGGGCCGGGCTGGCCGTTCGGCAGCGGCTTGCCCGGCATGGTGCCCGACACCACGACGGAATAGGGCGGCACTTCGCCGCGCATGGTCTCGCCTGTCGCGCGGTCGATGATGGTGGTCGAGGCGCCGAGATAGACGCCCATCGACAGCACCGAACCTTCGCGCACCACCACGCCTTCGGCGACTTCGGCACGGGCGCCGATGAAGCAATTGTCCTCGATGATGACAGGGCCGGCCTGCAGCGGCTCAAGCACGCCGCCGATTCCGGCGCCGCCGGAGATGTGGCAGTTCTTCCCGATCTGCGCGCAGGAGCCGACCGTCGCCCAGGTATCCACCATGGTACCGGAATCGACATAGGCGCCGAGATTGACGAAGGACGGCATCAGCACCACGCCCGGCGCGATGAAGGCCGATTTGCGCACGATGCAATTGGGGACCGCGCGGAAGCCGGCGGCCTTGAATTTGTCCGCGGTCCAGCCGTCGAATTTGGAGGGCACCTTGTCCCACCATGCCGACGCACCGGGTCCGCCCGCGATCATGCTCATGTCGTTCAGCCGGAACGAGAGCAGGACCGCCTTTTTCAGCCACTGATTGACCCGCCAGGTTCCATCCGCCTGCTTCTCGGCGACGCGCGCGGCCCCCGAATCCATCAGCTCGAGCGCCTGCTCAACCGCAGCGCGGACCGGGCCGGTGGTCGCGGCCGAAATTCCGTCGCGCTTCTCGAAGGCATCGTCAATGGTTTGGGCGAGCGTCTCGTGACCCATGTCTTTCCCCCGTCGTCAGCGGCGCTGTGTGGCGCGACCAGTTGTCCGCTGTCAATGGGACGGCACGCATTTTGCTGCGGATCGTGATATCGTCCGGTGTCCTGTACGAAAGGTGTTTATGATGAAATTCTGGTCCCGCTGCCCGCAAGTTGCGATGGCCGCTCTCGCCCTGACTGCCGTTTCCGTGGCCACGCCATGGACGCCATCCGCGCACGCGCAGGACTGGCCGAACCGTGCGGTCACGCTTGTGATCCCCTTCGCTTCCGGCAGCGCGTCCGACGTGGTGGGGCGTGTTTTTGCCGCACGGCTGTCCGAGCTGCTGGGTCAGCAGGTCGTGGTTGAAAATGTCGGCGGTGCCGGCGGCACGATCGGCGTTGCCCGCGTCTCCAAGGCGACGCCGGACGGCTATCAGTTCGTGATGGGCGGCATCGATACGTTTGCGATGAGCAAGGCGCTCTACAAAAAGCTGCCCTACGATCCGGTCACCGATTTCATGCCGGTTGCCATGATTGCCGAACAGCCGATCGTGCTGTTGGCCCGCAAGGATCTGCCGGCCAAGGATTTGAAGGAATTCGTCGCCTACGGCAAAGCCAATCCCGGCAAGATGCAATACGGCTCCGCCGGCGTTGGCTCGGCGTCGCACCTGGCCTGCGCGCAACTCAATGCCGCGGCCGGAATCGACGCCGTGCACGTGCCGTATCGTGGTTCGGCGCCTGCGGTGCAGGACGCGATCGCAGGACGAATCGATTTCATCTGTGCGCTGGGTGCCGCAGCGGTTCCGCAGATCAACAGTGATACCCTCAAGCCGCTCGCGGCTTTGACCAAGGAGCGCTCGGTGCTGCTGCCGCAGATCGCGACCGCAAGCGAGCAGGGCGTGACCTTCGAGGCGCCGTTCTGGAGTGGCTTCTTCGTGCCGAAGGGAACGCCGCAGGAGGTCGTCGACAAGTTGCAGAAGGCGACCGTGGCGCTGATCGAGACGCCGGGACTTTCCGAGAAGCTGACGAAGGTCGGGTCGACCTTCGTGACGCCGGACCGTCGCTCCACCGCCTATCTCAAGAGCTTTCTCGATAGCGAAATCGCCAAATGGGGCGAAACCATCAAGGCGAGCGGCGTAAGCCTCGACTGATCCGCATTCGCCTCTTCGATCGCGAAAATGCCCGCCGGACGGCGGGCATTTTTGTTATGCGATTGCGGTGTCTCGCCGCTTTTGGCAGGGCTTGGCTTGCACGTTACGCCCCGTTTTGGCAGCTTAGCCGCACAACACAGACATCGGCCCGTTAACGAGCCGATCGGGAGGATTACGATCATGACAGGATTGACCAGGCGGGCCTTGCTGCCGGCCGCTTTCGCCCTCGCAATCGGAACCGGCGCCGCGATCGCACAGGACCAGAAGCCGATCGAATTGAAGCTCGCCTATTATGTCGGCGATCAGCACGCGATGTCGCAATGGCTGATCAAATGGGCCGACAAGCTCGAAAAGGATTCCGGCGGACGTCTGGTGTTCAAGCGCTTCCCCGGCGCGCAGATGGGCCCGGTGCCGCAGCATTACGATTTCGCGCGGACCGGCCAGGCCGACATCTCGTGGTTCCTGCACGGCGCCACGCCCGGCCGCTTCCCGCTGACCGGAATTGTGCAGGTGCCGTATCTGGTCGGCAGTGCCGAGATCGGCACCAAGGTGCTGAACGATCCGGAGCTGCGTTCGAAATATCTCGATGCCGAACACAAGGGCGTCAAGCTGCTGCTGCTGTTCACGCATCAGCCTGGCCAGATCCACACCACCAAGAAGCCGATCAAGAGCGTCGACGATGTGAAGGGGCTGCGGCTCCGTTTCGCCTCGCCTGAAATCCGCGACTTCGTCGCCGCGCTGGGCGGCTCCCCGGTCGGCGTTGCGCCGACCGAGCAGGTCGAGCAGATGCAGAAGGGCACGATCGACGGCGTGGTGATCGATTATGGCGGCGCCGGCATCGCCTTCAAAATGGGCGGCACCGTGAAGCATACGACCGAGATGTATTCCTATGTCGCGAGCTTCGGTCTCGCGATGAACGAGGACACCTGGAAGAAGCTTCCGCCGGATCTGCAGCAGCTGATTGTGAAATCGCTTCAGAACGTGGAGGCGGAAGTCGGCCAGGCTTGGGATTCGCTCGATGCGCCCGGCAAGAAGGCGCTGCTCGACGGCGGCGCCGAGGCGATCAAGCTGTCGCCGGAAGAGAACGCCAAGTTCCGCAAGATCGGTGCCGATGTCGCTGCCGCGAAGGTCAAGGAGCTGGACGGCAAGGGACTGCCGGCCAGCGCCGTCCACGACATGATGAAGTCGCTTGCCGACAAGCATGCGAAGGACTCCAAGAACTTCTGGAATTGACGTGGAGATCGTTCCGCGGTCTTACCTCTCCCCGCGCGCGGGGAGAGGTCGTCCGCCGAGCGAAGCGAAGGCGGGCGGGTGAGGGCTAATCTCTTTGATCGCGTATTCGACATATGCCCCTCACCCCACCCCTCTTCCCGCGGGCGGGAAGAGGGAGCCGACCGCGGTTGCGGCTGACGCGGTGGTTCGTCATCGCGCATTGGTGGTCCGGTGAAACGCTTCGGCACGATCGCGTCGGTGACCTGCGGTGCCTTGGCCGCGATCTTTCTCGCGGGGATGCTCCTGCTGACGGTCGCGGACGTGGTGTTGCGCACGGTCTTCAATTATCCGCTGCGCGGCGTCTACGAACTGATCGAGCTGATGCTCGCGGGCTCCTTTTTTCTGGCATTGCCCTGCGTCTTCCTGCGCGACGACAACATCCTGGTGAACACCATCGATGAATTCGTGCCCCGCATCGTGCCGGCGCTGAAGCGCATCGCGCTGCTGTTGTCGGTGCTGACATTCGCGGTGCTGGTCTGGCAGGGCTGGGACGCGGCCTGGGATTCCTACGAATTCCATGATGTGACGGCGGACCTGAGTTTGCCGAAATTTTGGCACTGGACGATCGTGCTGTTCGGTATGAGCCTTGCCGCGCTGGCTGCCTTTTTCATGTTGTTCCGGAGCGACGACAAAGGCGTCGACTCCACCGAGCATCGTATCGAGGATCGCGTATGAGCGTCACCGCGATCGGGATTGCCGGCGTCGTCTTCCTCCTGACGCTGATCATGCTGCGCGTGCCGATTGCGATCGCGCTCGCCGTCTCCGGGTTTATTGGCTACGTGGCGATCGATGGCTGGATGCCGGCCCTGAAAATGTCGGGGCTTGTGCCTTATCAGATGGCGAGCGCCTATTCCCTGTCGGTGATTCCGTTGTTCATTCTGATGGGCGCAGTGGCATCGCGCGCCAACATGGCGAGCGAATTGTTCCAGGCCTGCAACGCGCTCTTTTCAGGCATCCGTGGTGCGCTGGCCAACGCTTCGATCGGCGCCTGCACATTGTTCGGTGCGATCTGCGGTTCGTCGATCGCAACGGCGGCGACCTTTTCTAAGGTCGCGATTCCCGAAATGCGACGGCATGGCTACGATCCGGCCTTCGCCGGTGGCACGGTCGCTTCAGCCGGCACGCTCAGTGTCCTGATCCCGCCCTCGGTATTGACCGCGATCTATTCGATCGTTGCCGAAGTCTCGCTGGTGAAGCTTTATGCGGCCGCGTTTATCCCGGGCTTCGTATTGGCGGCGCTTTATGTCGTCACGGTATGGACGATCGCGTGGCTCAAGCCGAACTGGATACCGCGAGTCCCGTCGATGCGTTGGCGAGAGCGTCTGCGCGCTTCGGTCGGCATGTGGAAACTCGGGCTGCTTTTCTTTATTGCGGTGTTCGGCATCTATTTCGGCTGGTTCTCGCCGACTGAGGCTGCGGGGGTTGCAGCTTTCCTTGCGATCATTATCGGGTTCGCCACGCGCGCGATGACGTTGCGCGACCTCGGTGAATGCATGCTGGAAACCGTGTACACCACGGCCTCGATTCTTCTGGTGGTGGCCGGCGCATTTATCTTCTCGCGCTTCATCGTGGCGACGCAGTTTCCGTCGGAGCTCGCGAAATGGGCGCATCTGAGCGAACTGTCGCCGTTCTGGATCCTGATGGCGGTCATGGCGCTTTATGTCGTGCTCGGCACGTTCCTCGATGAGGTGTCGACCATCCTCATCACCGTGCCGATCACGCTGCCGCTCATGAACGCGATCGGCTACGATGGCGTCTGGTTCGGAATCTTCGTCACTATCATGTGCACGATCGGGTTGATCACGCCGCCAACCGGCATGACGGTTTTCGTCATCCAGGCGCAGCATCCGGAGATTCCGGTGATGCGGATCTATGGTGCAACGCTGCCATTCCTCGCTGCAGACTTCGTTCTGGTCGGGCTGCTGATCGTGTTTCCGGCTATTGCGCTCTGGCTGCCGAGTATGGTCGGGTAAAGCCGCTTGCCGTTCGTCCCCGCGAAAGCGGGAACCCAGCGCCGAGAAAGACTGGATTCCCGCTTGCGCGGGAATGAACCGAGTTCTGATTACCGGCAGCAATTCGCGCGCAGGAATCCGGACAGGTCGTCGGTGACGTAATTCACATGCGCCGCCTCGCGGCCCTCGAGTTCCCAGTCCTCGCGCAGAACCTCGCGCGTGCCCTCAGGCACCACCAGAACTGTGGTCATGCCGAGCGCATGCGGAACTGCGAGATTGCGCGCCAGATCCTCGAACATCGCCGCATGGGCCGGGTCGACCTCATGGCGTTCGAGAAAGCGCTCGTAGGTTTTCTGCGACGGCTTCGGCTCGAGTTCGGCCGCGACGATGTCAAACACGTCTTCGAAATGGCCGTGAATGTCGAGCCGCCGCATCACCGCATCGGCATGCTTGCGGGTGCCGTTGGTGAGGATCAGCTTGCGGCCGGGCAGTTGCTCGAGCGCGTGGCCGAGCGCCGGATTGGGCTCAAGCGGCGAATGGTCGATCTGGTGGACGAAATCCAGGAAGTCGTCGGGCTCCATGCCGTGCTCGGTCATCAGTCCGCGCATCGAGGTGCCGTAGCGCCGGTAATAATCCTTCTGCAGCCGGAACGCTTCGTCATGGGTGATGGTGAGGAGGTTGGCGATATAATCGCGGATGCGCTCGTCGACCTGCTGCCAGAGATTGAGGTGATGCGGGTACAACGTGTTGTCGAGATCGAAGACCCAGGTGGTGACGTGGGAGAACGCGCGGGTGCTGCGCTCGGCGTCCGTGGATCCCTGCTTCGTGTTTGATGCTGCGGCCATGGCGGCCTCTCTAACCGAGCGCCGCGTGCCTTTCCAGTGGCGGGCTTACTTGAACCGCACGATTGCCGGGCCCTTGCCGGTCTCAATTTGCGCGAAGCCAGCCTGGTTCAGACCACGCGCGGTGCAATCGGAATGATCGTTGGTCTCGAACCGGGCCGGGCGCGTGCACAGGACGGCGCTGCCGCCCCAGGCCAGCGGCTTGCCGGCGCTCATCAAGGTCTGGCCGTTGCCGTCGACCGCCTCGGCGAAGGAGAAGATGCGCTTGGCGTTGGCGCCGGTGTCGGGCCGCAGGCAGCGGCCCGGTTCGACGCGATACCAGCCGCGGGTCGTGATCGCGCCGCCGTCCTCGACGCCGATCGCTGCCAGCACCGGATAGGCCGTGTCGTTGCACCATGAGAAGCCGGAGCCGGGCTTCTGGGCCGCGTCCGCCAGCAATGTGAAGAAGTCGGAACGCGCCGCGGCGGTGACGGGAAGATTGTTGTCCTGCGTGAATTGCCGGATGGCGTTGTCGGTGCGGTCGCCGCGCACGCCGTCGATCGGACCCGCATCGTAGCCGGCCACCGCGAGCAGCCGCTGGATGCCGGCATCGCGCGCCTGGTCTTCGGAATAGCCCGCCTCCTCGGCGAGCGTCAGGCGGAAATCGGTTTCGGATTGTTCGACCGGTGCCGGTTTGGCGGCAGAGAACAGCACCGGACGCTGGCCGCTCCGGCAATTGCGGGCATTCGTGATCGAAAAGTCGGTGGCGCCGACGCAGAATTCGGTGTCGCCGCGCAGGGGCAGCGGCGCGGGGCCGTACAGCGCCGGCACCCGCGCATGCACATACAGGTCGCCCGCCGGTAGCGCGCCCTGCAACGCCTTGCGGCACTGGCCGGGATCGAGACGGACCCAGCCGCGCGAGGTCGCGCTGCCGCGCTGCTCCACCGCAAGCGCGACATCGACCACATAGCTCATGGTGTTGCAGAGGGTCAGGTCGGCGCGTGCGGACGTGCAGGCGAAGCCGGTCAACAGACCGGCCGCGAGACCGAGCCAATAAGGTGCCTTCGCCATCGCCCGCCTTCGCGATTGCCGTGTGGGCGAAGGTGGGGTGCGCAGGGTTAATGCGCGGTAAACGGCCTTGCGTTCAGGCTCTTGCGGTCAGCGGCTTTGGGATCAGCGGCCGGGCGTCGGGGCCGGCCGGAACGGATCGAACCGCTTGGTCACGGCCGCGGTCACGACGTGATCCTTGAACGACTTGGTGGGGTCGTTGGAGTCGTTGTCGAGGTAGCGGTAATCGAACCGCAGGTCCCATTCCTGCCAGAAGAGGCCGGGGAACAGCACCATGGCGCCGGGGATCAGCAGCGTGTCCTTGCGCTTCTCGCCGGTGGTGGTGCCGAACACATAATCGTCGCTGTAATCGCGCCAGCTGGCGGCGAGGCTGGCGCCGACCGTCAGCCAGGGCGTGAGCTGCTGATAGATTTCGGCGCGCCCGCCGATCTCGCGATACTTGCCGGGCTGGATTTCGGTGACCAGCGTATTGGTCACGGCGCCGGAAATATCGCTCCACAGCACCCACGGGGAGAATGCGACCAGGTTGCCATCGCCGAACACCTTCGGGATCGCGACGCGGGCGCGGATGTCGTAGTACCAGCCCTCCTGGCTCGGCCAGTAGCTGTCATACGACCTGTAGGCGGCGCGGAAGCGCAGCGAATGGAAAATCCCCTCCGCGGTCTGGCCCTCGAAGGTCGCGCTGCCGGAGCCTTCTGCGTAATAGAAGCGATCGTCGAAATATCCGACCGCGGCGCCGAGCGCGGTGGTCAGGCTCATGCCCGGCCACAGATCGAACACCGGACCGCTCTCGCCGCCGGCATGGGCGTAGTTCAGATCGCCATAGCGGGTGTTGGCGCGGCCGAAGACCGCGGCATTGGTGCGCCACGCCTGATTGCCGATCTTGCGCTCGTCCTGCAGCGCGATCAGGCCCTGTCCGAAGAATGTGCCCTTGCCGGATCCGCTGCCGGGATCGGTGTAAGGGTTCTGGTTGGCGGGCAGGTAATAGAGCGGATTGGATTCGTAGCCGGTACCGAGTTCGACGGTGACCAGCGTGAAATTCGGCTGGATCGCGCGGCGCACGCGCATCAGGCCGACCTTGGCCTCCCAGTTATTCGGATCGTTCAGGATGACGCGCTCATAGGCCATCAGCGCCCAGCGCAGCACGCCCTGTTCTTCGGCGAGACGGGCAAAGCGCAGGTTCAATTCGGTATTCGCGGGCTCGCGCAGCACCTGCGCGTAGAGCGTATCGATTTCTTTCGCGCTTGCGGTCGCTGCACCGGCCAAAGCCGCCAGTGCAACGAGCAAAAAGCGAACCCCCCGATTCCAGTTCACGCGCGCCTTCCCGACTTCCAAGCAACACTTGGCTGCAAATTACCGTCCTCATCTAGCCTAAACCGGAACTCTCGGCTATGCAGGAAACGCCGCAGCTGGCGTCAAGGCTGTGGCCGTGTTGCAGGAATAACACCCGCCGTTGGCGGGTAAAACAGTAGCGAATTCATGCCATGCCGCCATCAGGTCCAGCCGCTCTCCCATATGCCCTTGCCATTGCCTCGCTGACGCTTGCGGGCGGGCAGAGTGCGCTTGCGGATTCCAAGGTCGGCGTTGCCGCCGCCGTGAAGAACGATGTGCGCGGCAAGAGCGGCGCGCTCGCGGTCGGTAGCTCGGTCTTCGCCAACGAACGGATCCGCACCGGCGACGCCGCGACCGCGCAGCTCATGTTCCTCGACAAAACCGTGCTGAATATGGGGCCGAAGGCGGAATTGCTGCTCGACAAGTACGTCTACAATCCCAATCGCGGCACCGGCCAGGTGGTGGTGAATGCGGTGCAGGGCTCCATGCGCTTCGTGACCGGCTCGCAGAATCCGACCAATTATTCGATCAAGACCCCGGTCGCCACGCTCGGCATTCGCGGCACGATCGTTGATCTCCAGATTTCGCCGCTTGAAACATTCATCGGCGTTCTTGAAGGCACGCTCACGGTGCGCCTGCTGGACGGATCGCTAATGACCGTGAATGCCGGTCAGTATGTTGTGATCGCTGCCAACGGCACCAAGAAGGCCAGCGGGCCCTACAAGGGCAATGGCGCGACCCATCCCGATTTCCCCGACTACATCCGCATCGACGAAATCAACCAGCTCAATGCGATCGATGCGCGGAACTTCGTCGCGCCGAAGCCGAGCTGCCAATACACGTTCTATTGCGGCGGGTACTGACCGGCGCTTCGGCGTAATCGGCGTCAGTTGTCGCAGATTTTTATCGCGTCGCCGGCACTGATCGCGCCGCCCGCTGTGACCTCGGCATAAACGCCGCAATCCATGTGGCCGAAGGTCTGCATCAGCGTCTTCGGAATTTCCAGATCGCGAATGCCGGTCAGCGGCTCGACGTTGGTGGCGGCGCAACGCACGATCCGTTTCACCACCTTGAGCCGCACTTCGCCGATCGCGAGGGTCTGTCCGAGCAGCTCGAATTCCTCCCAGGCCGGCCAGCCTTCGACATGCAGGTTGCCGCGAAAGCGTAACGGGTCGACCGGCGCGCCAACCGCGTTTTCCACGGCTGCGACCGAGGCGAGGTTGATGATCGACACCACCTTGGCCGCGACGTCGGAAAAGCTGTGGCCATTGCCCTGCAGGATTTTCGGCGCGCCGCGCAGCTCGTCCGCGCTGTAGCGGGCGAAAAATTCCTCGATCGCGGCACGGCCCTCCGGCGTTCGCAGATCGCCGCGGGCGGCCTCGGTGCCATTGAGGCTGATGGAGAGGGTGTGACCTTCCACGTCGTAACGGGTGTCGAGCGCCGCCAGCCGCTCGTTCCGCATCAGCATCAGGAAGCGCTGCTTCGGGAAATATTGCGGGGCCTTCGGATCGAAGCCGGACGGACCGTTCTCGATCGCATAGGCCCGGTCGGCCGGCAGCGTCTGGCCGGGGGTGAGGGAGACCTGCGCCATGCGCTCGGGCGAGAGCCCCTTCACCGGGTAGCAATAGATCGACTGGATGCTCGCGGTCATGCGGATGTGTTAGCGGGCGCGTGCGCGGAATTCCACCGGCCTCGTCCCGGACGCGGTGCAAGTCTGCCTCTTGACATTATAGGAATAAAAGCATATTACTGTCCCACCTCGCTCATGAGGGGCGTCAACCGGTGACGTCTGTTGATGGAGCGGGGTGCGGCGCCTGCGGGTCGTGGTTCGTCGCCACGGCACTCGGGCTGCATGGGGGCACCGCCCGGGGTCACTAGGGACCCCTGCCGGGAGCCGGCTGACGCCATGCGCAAATCAAGGCGCATGGAGGCAAAGCGCGGCCCCATGCCGGAAGGAAAACGCCGCCAGTGATGCGCCGTGAGGCGGCCGCGCGCTGGCAACAGTGCGTGGCGTATCAGGAATGCCCTGCGTCTTTCGGCGCATCATTCCCCTCGATTGTCTTCACGGCGGGCCCGCGCCGGTCAAACAACAGGGCCGGCGGAGCTTGGCCTGTCGTCATTGCGAAGACTGCGAGGCGGGGAGACACGACCCGCCGGCCGGTAACGCCGCAGCAACATTTTTGGCGGAACCTCCTTCCGCGTCAAAGACCGCATTCCTACATCCGGTCTGCGGATGCCCGTCCGGGGTCCGCCGGAATGTCCCTGCATCGTGATCCACCGGGTTTGAGGCGGATCATGGCGCCGGGGCCCAGATGCTCCGCAGGTGCCTCCTGAAGGGCCGCGGATCAGACCGAGGGAGCGACATATGGATTTTGAAAAGTACACCGAGCGTGTGCGCGGCTTCATTCAGTCGGCGCATTCGCTGGCCCTCCGCGAGGGCAACCCCCAATTCACCCCCGAACATCTGCTGAAGGTGCTGCTGGACGATCCCGAAGGATTGTGCGCAGGCCTGATCGACCGTTCGGGCGGTAATTCCAGGCAGGCTTTGACCGATGTCGAAGCGGCGCTGAAGAAGCTGCCGAAAGTGTCCGGCGGCGGCGCCAGCCAGCCGCAGATGACACCCGGCCTCGCGCGCATTTTCGACCAGGCCGAGAAGGTCGCGCAGAAGGCGGGCGATTCCTACGTCACCGTCGAGCGGCTGCTGCTCGCCTTCGCGATGGACCGCGACAGCGATGCCGGCAAGATCCTTCAGAAGGCGGGCGTCACCGCGCAGAACCTGAATGCGGCGATCGAGGCGATCCGCAAGGGCCGTACCGCCGACACCGCGACCGCCGAAAACGCCTATGACGCGCTGAAAAAATACGCGCGCGACCTGACGCAGGCGGCGCGCGACGGCAAGCTTGATCCGGTGATCGGCCGCGACGAGGAAATCCGCCGCACCATCCAGGTGCTGTCCCGCCGCACCAAGAACAATCCGGTGCTGATCGGTGAGCCGGGCGTCGGCAAGACCGCGATCGTGGAGGGTCTGGCGCTCCGCATCATCAACGGCGACGTGCCGGATTCGCTCGAAGACAAGAAGCTGCTGGCGCTCGACATGGGCGCGTTGATTGCCGGCGCGAAATATCGCGGCGAGTTCGAGGAGCGGCTGAAGGCGGTGCTGACCGAAGTCACCGGATCGGACGGCCAGATCATTCTTTTCATCGACGAGATGCATACGCTGGTTGGCGCCGGCAAGGCGGACGGCGCAATGGATGCGTCGAACCTGCTCAAGCCCGCGCTCGCGCGCGGCGAACTGCATTGCATCGGTGCGACCACGCTCGACGAATATCGCAAGCACGTTGAGAAGGACGCCGCGCTGGCCCGGCGCTTCCAGGCGGTATTTGTGGGTGAGCCCACGGTCGAGGACACCATCTCGATCCTGCGCGGCCTGAAGGACAAATACGAGGCCCATCACAAGGTGCGGGTCGCCGACGCGGCTCTGGTCGCGGCTGCAACGCTCTCGAACCGATACATCACCGACCGCTTCCTGCCCGACAAGGCGATCGACCTGGTCGACGAAGCGGCTGCGCGGCTGCGCATGCAGATCGATTCCAAGCCGGAAGAGCTCGATAATCTCGACCGCGAGATCGTGCGGCGCAAGATCGAGCAGGAAGCGCTTCGCAAGGAGAGCGATGCCGGGTCCAAGGACCGCTTGAAGCGGCTGGAAAAGGAACTGGCCGAGCTCGAAGAGAAGGCCGATGCGCTGACCGCGAAATGGAAGTCCGAGAAGGACAAGCTTACCCAGACCGCGGACCTGCAGAAGGAGCTCGACAAGCTGAAGAACGAGCTCGCCGAAGCGACCCGGCGCGGCGATTATCAGCGCGCCGGCGAACTGCAATACGACAAGATTCCGAAGCTGGAGGCGAAACTCGCCGACGTTGAAAAGCAAAGCGCCGCTGGCGCTGTGCTGGCCGAGGAAGCCGTCACCGCGAGCCATATCGCCGGCGTCGTGTCGCGCTGGACCGGGATTCCGGTCGACCGGATGATGGAAGGCGAACGCGAGAAGCTGCTCAAGATGGAAGAGCAGATCACCAAGCGCGTGATCGGGCAGGCGGAAGCAGTGAAAGCGGTTTCGACCGCGGTGCGTCGTGCGCGTGCAGGCCTGCAGGATCCGAACCGGCCGATCGGCTCGTTCATGTTCTTAGGTCCAACCGGCGTCGGCAAGACCGAGCTGACCAAGGCGCTCGCCGAATTCCTGTTCGACGACGAGCATGCGCTCATTCGCATCGACATGTCGGAATACATGGAGAAGCATTCGGTGGCCCGCCTGATCGGCGCGCCTCCGGGCTATGTCGGCTACGAGGAGGGTGGGGCGCTCACCGAAGCGGTGCGGCGCAGACCCTATCAGGTGATCCTGTTCGACGAGATCGAGAAGGCGCACCCGGATGTGTTCAACGTGCTGCTGCAGGTGCTCGATGACGGCCGGCTGACCGACGGGCAGGGCCGCACCGTGGACTTCCGCAACACGCTGATCGTGATGACCTCGAATCTGGGCGCCGAATATCTGGTGAACCAGAAGGACGGCGAGGATTCGGACGCGGTGCGCGACCAGGTGATGGCGGTGGTGCGGTCGAACTTCCGGCCGGAATTCCTCAATCGCGTGGACGAGATCCTGCTGTTCCACCGGCTGCGCCGCGAGGACATGAGCCGCATCGTCGATATCCAGCTGCAGCGGCTGCTGAAGCTGCTCGACGATCGCAAGATCACCATCACGCTCGAACCGGCAGCGCGTGAATGGCTCGCCGACAAGGGCTACGACCCGGCCTATGGCGCGCGTCCGCTCAAGCGCGTGATCCAGAAGAACCTGCAGGACCCGCTCGCCGAACTGATCCTGTCCGGCAAGATCAAGGACGGGGACGCGGTGAAGGTCTCGGCCGGGAAGAACGGACTGACCTTCAACGGTCAGGGCGTGAAGGAAGCGGCGTAATCGTGTGCGATCCCTCTCCCTGCGCCTGCGGGGAGAGGGACATGCGCTGAGCGCTTCGCCTCATTCGCGCGCAGCACGCGGCGTTTTGGTTTTGCCGCTCTTTGCTGGCTTTTTGGTCCCGAACAGTCGGTCGCCCGCGTCGCCCAGTCCCGGCACGATATAGGCGTGATCGTCGAGCTTTTCGTCGATCGACACGGTGTAGATCGGCACGTCCGGGTGCTCGCCTTGCACCAGATCAATCCCGGCCGGGGCCGCGAGCAGGCAAACCAGCTTCAGCGTTCTCGCGCCGGCCCGTTTCAGCCGGGACAGGGCGGCGACTGCCGAATGCCCGGTCGCCAGCATCGGATCGACCACGATGACATGCCGCTCGGGCAGCGACCGCGGCATGTTGAAATAATACTCGATCGCCTCGAGTGTCTTTGGGTCGCGGTACAGACCGATATGGCCGACCCGCGCCGAAGGCGCAAAGGACAGCATCGCATCGACCATCCCGAGACCGGCGCGGAGCACCGGCACCAGGCACAGTTTCTTGCCTGCGAGGACCGGCGCCCGAACGCTCTTCAGCGGCGTCTTGATCTTGCGATCCGTCAAAGGCAGATCGCGCGTCGCCTCATAGAGCAGGATCGGCCCGATCTCGCGCATGACCTGCCGAAATTCGTTGGTGGTGGTGGATTGCTTGCGCAGCAAAGTAAGCTTGTGCTGCATCATCGGGTGATCGATGACGGTTACGGCGGCTGTGGTGCCGCGATTGACGGGCGACGTGCCCGCTGCCTTCTTCGAAACTGCCTTGCCTCGCATGTTTTCCGTCCGGTGCCTCAGCGGGTGCCACGTCCGCTCCGACCCGACGGGTCTGCAAAAATCGGGCCTGCAGAAACGGATGCGGTTTGCCGGTGGGTAACTGCGGCGGACGTTAAGCTATGGGCGCGAGAATGCGACTGCGTTCGCCCCGGTCGATCAGCGTGTCGCTGTGCCGGTCTGCGCCACCCGCGCGCCGCCACGCGCCATCATGCCATCGATGCGCTCGCGCTCTTCCTCGAACTTCGCGAGGACACGGTCTTCCAGCACGCGGCCGCGAGGCAGCCGGATACGCATCGGATCGACGAAGCGGCCGTTGACCATGATTTCATAGTGCAGATGGGCGCCGGTCGACAGGCCGGTGGAGCCGACGAAGCCGATCACCTGTCCCTGGCGCACCTTGGCGCCGGGCTCGATGCCGCGGGCATAGGCGGTCATGTGGCCATAGGCGGTCTCGTAGCCGTTGGTGTGCCGGATGCGGATATATTTGCCGTAGCCGCCCTCCCAGCCGACCTTTTCGACTTCGCCATTGCCGGCCGAGTAGATCGCGGTGCCGTGCGGGGCAGCCCAGTCCACGCCGGTATGCATCTTGGCGTAGCCCAGGATCGGATGGCGGCGCACGCCGAAGCCGGAGCGCAGAATGCCGTCTGAGATTGGTTTGCGGACCAGGAACTTCTTCGCGCTTTTTCCGGTCTCGTCGTAATAGTCGACGATATTGTCGTCGGGAGTCTGGAAGCGATAAAACCGCCGCGGTTCACCGCCGACGGTGAGCGCGGCGAACAGGACGTCGTTGCGGGTCTCGACGCCGGAAGGCGATTCATCCTCGCCGGCATAGAGGACGTCGAACGAGTCGCCCGGCTGGACCTTGCGCTGGAAGTCCACGTCGTAGGAATAGACGCGGATCATGTCCTCGATCACGGCGCGCGGAATCTGGTTGCGCAACGCGGTCTCGTAGATGCTTTGATAGAGCCGCACGCCGCGGCCGTCGTCTTCTTCGTCATCCTCGCGCGCCTCGGCAACCGCTGCGGTATTCATCGCCGCGACATCGACCGACACATAGCGTCCGAGATCGGACAGCGCGATCACCGCTTCGACCGCGACATCGTTCGCGACGATGACGCGGGCAGGCTGTTGCCGGCTGGTTCCGGGGACGTTCGACAGCAGAATTCGCAGCCGCTGTCCCTCTTTCAGTCCGTTGTCGCGGCCGCGGAAGCCGAGCGCCGCGGCGATGGCGCGGACTTCTTCCGGCAAGGCCCCGAGTTCGCGCAGGATGCTCGAGATGTTGTCGCCTTTCTTGACGACGATCATGCGCTCGTTGGCGGCGCTGGCCGCGGCGCTGCTCTTTGGAAGCAGCGTTATGTTCTCTGGGACAATGCGGGCCTCGAACCCGGCATAGGGATCGGGATTGCCATCGGCGGCGTAGCCGAGCGCGCGTGTTGTCGGCGCCAGGCCAACCACCTGATAGCGGGCGTTGGTATCGTTGGAATTCCAGTTGGCGGCTTCGCGTACGGTGGCGAGGACCTCGTCCATCGGCACCAAGCCGGCGATCTTTGCGCGCGGCAGGATGGCAGCGAGATCGCGCTGTACGAAAGACACTTCGGCGTCGGGTTCTGCCGCCTCGGCGGTGTCGGCGTTCGGCGCCGGAGCGTCGGAATCCGCCAACATGCGCTGCGGATTGAAGGGCGGGACGTTGGCCGACAATTCGGTGACGGCCATTGCAAGGTTGGAGGACACGCGCACGAACGGGCGCACGCGCACGACTTCGCGGTTGCCGGCACGGCTGGTCATCGAGACGCGGATGACCTGGCGGGCGGAATTGGTTTCGCCGGCCGGCGGCAGCCGGTCGGCCTTGCGCGGACCGGAAGAGCGCTCCGCGATCGCGCCACGCAAGGACGTTTCGGCCCGCTCGGGCGACGCCGCGAAGTGAGCCTCGCCATCAAGGGATGTGAAAACAGCGCCGCCCATCAGGGCCGCGCCGCACAGGCCGGTCAGGATCGTGCCGGAAAACCACTGGGCAGAGACACGACGGCGGTCGATCGTCATGCCGGTGCCGCCGTCGACGGACAACGGCGGCTCATTGCCGAGATCGATACGACCGATCTCGTTCCTTGGCCGGTGTGCCGCACGGCTTCCGTGGTCCAATACGCCGTCCCCCTCAACGACGTGCGCGCCACCTGTAGGCGCGCCGCCGGCACGAAATGGTTAGCAGGTATTAACGCCCCCGACAGCGAATCCGACCGGATTTCAGGCGCGGCACGATGCCGTCGTGAGAAAGACGCGTCAATCCGCGCCCGTCACCGCCTCATGCCTATCCGGATCTGGCCCCCGTCAGCTGCGCGAACACTCCCCAAGTGGGGCAGCACGACCGAGGAATATGGCCTGAGTACGGCGCGGCGACGAATTAGCTTGCAGAATCAAGGGGGCGACCCCATTTGTTGAAAACCGAAGCCGGGTTGGCCCGGCGGCGATTTTTTTCGTTGTAATCGTGTTGACACGAAAAGGTCGCCCGAATATATACCCCCCACTGGCGCGGCGCACTGCTCTGGCGTGACGGCGGGCCTTTCGAAGCATCGCACTTTTAAATAAGTGACAAAGCTTCCGATCAGTTGTCGGGAGCTTAATTGCTTCGCCGGAATTCTCCCCGGTCTCCGGGGGTGGAGCTGCCAAGCTCCGGGCTGTTTGAAAAGTGAATCGGAAGAAAGAGAAACGTGGACGGCGGAGTCCTTGCGGGCCGCTTCCAAGTGCATGCTTCGGTATGCGTGAGGTTGCGGCCGAGTGAGAATATTCGGCGGTCTACGTTTCAAGGTACATCGTAACTGGTCGAGCGGCCGAGCAATCGGTTGTGAGATCAGGTGGATGGACCTCGTCAAAGATGGCGTTGCGAAAGCAACACCAGCGAAAACGTGTGATCAGCCGAGATCAAAATCTCATGAAACTTGAGAGTTTGATCCTGGCTCAGAGCGAACGCTGGCGGCAGGCCTAACACATGCAAGTCGAGCGCCCAGCAATGGGAGCGGCAGACGGGATAGTAACACGTGGGAACGTACCTTTCAGTTCGGAACAACCAAGGGAAACTTTGGCTAATACCGAATACGCCCGTAAGGGGAAAGATTTATCGCTGAAAGATCGGCCCGCGTCTGATTAGCTAGTTGGTGAGGTAATGGCTCACCAAGGCGACGATCAGTAGCTGGTCTGAGAGGATGATCAGCATCACTGGGACTGAGACACGGCCCAGACTCCTACGGGAGGCAGCAGTGGGGAATATTGGACAATGGGCGCAAGCCTGATCCAGCCATGCCGCGTGAGTGATGAAGGCCTTAGGGTTGTAAAGCTCTTTC
>JAESFV010000132.1_pt1 | contig 119222 bp, 103 predicted proteins | sample 9269471 | NCBI WGS metagenome assembly JAESFV01 (sample SAMN14502647, study PRJNA617108) | algae metagenome | isolation source: Symplocastrum torsivum CPER-KK1 and co-occurring heterotrophs from... | place: USA: Central Plains Experimental Range, Colorado | collected 2001-01-01
AGGGGAGCATGCGGCGCCCCCGGAGAGGCCCCTCACCCCAGCCCTCTCCCCGACGGGGAGAGGGAGCCGGAGGCGCCCCTCGCGGCCGGCGCCTTACGCGGCGATGAACTCGTTCCAGCGGCGGACCATGTAGCGGTCCTCGTCCATGACCGAGTTCCAGCAGGCCACCGCGCCCATGCGCTGCTCGAACGAGCCGCCATCGCGCACCGCGCCGGCGGTGTACATCACCTTGCCCTCGGGCGAGAGAATGTCGGTCTTGGCCGGCTGGCCGAGCATCCAGAACGCCCATTCGTCCGGCGTCATGTTCTTCTCGGCGGTGGAGAGCACGGCGGAATAATAGCCCTGCCGGTTGAGATAGGCGCCGACCCAGCCGGAGAGATACCAGTTGATGTATTCATAGGCCGCGTCGAGCTGCGCGCCCTTCAGGTGCTTGGCGATGCCGAGGCCGCCGCCCCAGGCGCGGTAGCCCTCTTCCAGCGGCTGGTAGACGCAGGGAATACCCTTGGAGCGCACCGCCGCCACCGCCGGCGACCACATGGACTGGATCACCACCTCGCCCGAGGCCATGAGGTTCACGCTCTCGTCGAAGGTCTTCCAGAAGGCGCGGAACTGGCCGGCCTGCTTGGTCTTGATGAGGAAATCGATGGTGATGTCGATCTCCGCCTTGGTCATGTTGCCCTTGTCGGCATATTTCACAATGCCGGCGCTCTCGCAGATCATCGCCGCGTCCATGATGCCGATGGACGGGATGTTGAGGATCGAGGTCTTGCCCTTGAAGGCGGGGTCGAGAATGTCCTTCCAGTTCTTGATCGGCCGGCCGACGAGATCGGGGCGGATGCCCAGCGTGTCGGCGTTGTAGATGGTGGGGATCAGCGTCATCCACTGGGTCGGCGCGGGGGCGAACTTCTTGGAATCCGGACCGTCGACGAAGCTGACCGTGTTCGGCGCCGTGCCCTGCGCGATCTGCGATTCCGGGGTCAGCTTGCCGGTGGTGAAGATCGGCACGATCTGGTCGTAATACTTGATCTTGGCCACATCCATCGGCTGCAGCGTGCCGGCGGCGAACACCTTCTTGCAGATCCAGTATTCGATGTCGGCGATGTCGAAGGAATTGGCCTGCGTCACCACGCGCTGCGACACCGCGTCGGAATCCAGCGCCGTCATCTGCAGGGTGATGCCAAGGTCCGCCTTGCACTTCTCGGCGATGGCGTTGAGGTTCGAGACGCCGGTGCCGAACTGGCGCAGCGTGATCGGGTTCTGCGCCCACACGGTGGGGAAGCCGGTGACGGCCTGCCCGCCGACGGCCAGGCCGCCCAGCGCCGCCGCCCCCTTCAGCAGGCCGCGGCGGCTGACGCCCGCCCCGGCCGGAGCCGTCTTGCCGGGCGTGCCTGACTTGGCGGATTTGGCGCCGGTGCGATCCGTGGTCTTCTGGCTCATGAACTGTCTCCCGAGCTATCGGCGGTGGCGTGAAGCGGTTGAGGATTCAGGCGGCAGGCGAGGCTTTGAGGATGTGGACGTCCTGCGGCGTCCAGGCGAGCGGCACGGCGTCGCCGACGCTGAGCGGCGCGGCGAAGAAGGCCGTCTCCGGCACCTGCACGGCGAATTCCGCCACGCCGGGCGCGGCAAGCGCCACCTGCACCTTCTGGCCGTGATATTCGATGTTCTGCACGAGGCCGGTGAGGCCGCACCCAAGCATCGCCCCGGCGCCGAGCGTCACCCGGTCGGTGCGCACGGCGATCTCCACCGGCGCCCCCGGCTCCAGCCCCGGCGCGGCCGGCGCGCGGAAGGAGGCCCCTCCCGGCACCTCGAACGTCACCTCGTCGCCGCCGATCGCGGTGACGCGCCCGGCGATCACATTATGGTCGCCCATGAAGCGGGCGACGAAGGCGGTGGCGGGGCGGTTGAACACTTCGCGCGGCGTGCCCGCCTGCTCGATCCGCCCGCCATTCATCACCACCACCAGGTCGGAAAGCGCCATCGCCTCCTCCTGGCTGTGGGTGACGTGGATGAAGGAAATACCGAGCTGAAGCTGCAATTTCTTCAGCTCCTGCCGCACCTTGATCTTGAGGAAGGGGTCGAGCGCGGAAAGCGGCTCGTCCAGCAGCAGCACCTGCGGATCGGTGATCAGCGCCCGCGCCAGCGCCACGCGCTGCTGCTGGCCGCCGGAAAGCTGGGCGGGGCGGCGCTCGGCCAGATGGTCCATCTGCACCAGCTTGAGCATCTCCATGGCTTTCGCCCGGCGCGAGCCCTTGTCGACCCCCTTCATCTTCAGCGAGAAGGCGACATTGTCGACCGTGTCGAGATGCGGGAACAGCGCGTAGCTCTGGAACATCATCGCCGTGCCGCGCTTGGCCGGCGGCAGGTCCGTCACCACGGTGGGGCCGAGGCGGATATCGCCTTCGGTGATGCTCTCATGGCCGGCCATCATCCGCAGCGTCGTGGTCTTGCCGCAGCCGGAGGGCCCGAGCAGGCAGCAATAGGTGCCGGCCGGAATCTTCAGCGAGACGGAATCGACCGCCAGCGCCGCGCCGTAGCGCTTGGTCACCTCAATGAGTTCAATGTCGGCGCCCTTGCTCATGTGGTCGGCATGGCTCCCCTGCTGCGGCGAACAGGCGGTGGCTCTCGCAAGCGATATGCCAGTCGGGGCAACCCTGCCGCGAAGCCCGGCTCGTCTCGCTCGCCGGAAGCCGGCGCCCTTCCCATGCGGAGCAGAGTACCCCACGCGCCGCGCCCTTGCCTAGCGAACAGGCAGAGCGCCTGCCGAGTGTCCAGATTCCGGCCCGCCCCCGCCCGCGCCGGCCTGTTCTGCGACGCATGACGGATTGAGCGTGACGCGGCGATGCCGCACTCTAGATAGGTCCATAGCCCGCAGAGGCACGCCCGCGCATGGAGCGCGGGGATCAGGGAGATCGCCGGATGATACGCACGCTCATCGCCGCCGCCATGGCCACGCTCTTCGCTGCCGGCACCGCCGGCGCGCAGGACTTTCCCAACCGCCCGGTAACGCTGGTCATTCCGTTCTCCGCTGGCGGCTCCACCGATCTGGTCGGCCGGCTGATCGCCGAGCGGATGAGCGCGGAGCTTGGCCAGCCCGTGGTGGTGGAGAACAAGGGCGGCGCCGGCGGCAATCTCGGCGCGGCGCAGGTCGCCAAGGCGACGCCGGACGGCTACACCATCCTGATGGGCACGGTCGCCACCCATGCGCTGAACCCGACGCTCTACAAGAAGATGCCCTATGACCCCGTCACCAGCTTCGCCCCGGTGTCGCTGCTGGTGATCGTGCCGAACGTGCTGGTGGTGCACCCGGACTTCCCGGCCAAGACCACCGAGGAGCTGATCGCGCTCCTGAAGAAGGACCCGGACAAGTATTCCTACGCCTCGTCGGGCAATGGCACGCCGCTGCATCTCTCGGGCGAGCTGTTCAAGAGCATGGCCGGGGTCGACATGCAGCACATTCCCTATCAGGGCGCCGGCCCGGCGCTGATCGACGTGCTGTCGGGGCAGGTGCCGATCATGTTCGACAACCTCCCCTCCTCCACCGGCCACATCAAGTCCGGCAAGCTCAGGGCGCTGGGCGTGACCACGGCCAAGCGCGCGCCCTCCTTCCCCGACCTGCCGGCCATCGCCGAGGCGGTGCCGGGCTATGAAACCTACACCTGGAACGCCGTCTTCGCCCCCGCCGGCACCCCGCCCGAGGTGGTCGCCAAGCTGAACGCCGCCGCCAACAAGGCGCTGGAAGACCCGAAGGTGCAGGCGCGCCTCGCCGATTTCAGCGCCGTCTCGGTCGGCTCGACCCCGGAAGAGCTGGGCGAGCATGTGAAGAAGGAAATCGCCAAATGGGCGCCGATCGTGAAGGCGTCCGGCGCGCAGCTGGATTGAGGCAGAGGCCGCTCGCCCCTCACCCCAACCCTCTCCCCGACGGGGAGAGGGGGAAGCCCCTTCAGAACACCGTGCCGTCGGCGTCGATGGCGAGCGGCGGCGGGCCGGCGGGCGGACGGCGCTCGGCGGCGATGCGGCGCCCCGCTGTCCAGGTGCCGCCCTGCAGCAGCTTGGCGAGCGGAAATTCCGACGCATCGAGGCCGAGCCGCTCGCGCACCCGGTCGGCGAGCCCGTCCATCAGCGCCACGGTGAGCGCCCGCCATTCCACCACCATCTCGGAATCGACCCGGTGCTTGTGGCCGGGATCGAGCGGGGCGCGCGGCACGATCGCGCCGAGGTCGATCAGCAGGCCGCCATTGCGGTATTCCGGCAGGGCGGTCAGCGCGTCGAGATCGGTGATGGCAAGGCCCGACGCCTCGAACGGCTCCAGCAGCGAATAGGTCAGCCATTGCGACAGCTTGTGGAACGGCACGAGCTGGTCGGAGAGATCGTCGATGCGCACCGCCGGGTGGCGCCCGACATCGCCCAGCGCCACGCCCGCCACGTCCAGCCCGGAGGGCCAGATGACGGAGAGCCCGTCGAGCAGCGCCTTGAGAATGGCCTCGGCCGGCAGGCGGCCGATCCGCGCCTGCGGGGCGAGCGTGTCGTAGAGCCCGCCCGGCCGCCCGGACGGCCCGAACACATCCGGCCGCGCCGCCACCGCCTGGCCGAGCCGGTTCAGCAGCGCCGCCCGCCCCGTCAGCCCGACCAGCGGGTTGGCCTCCGACACCTGGAAGTGGCGGCCGAGCGTGGCCGCATCGAGCGCGACCAGCGCTGATGCGTCGGCGCGCAGGGGCTGGCCGGGATCGGCGGCGAAGCCGCCGGCCGCGAACATGTCGAGGCTCGCCACCGCGAGGCCTTCCGAGCGGCCGATGCTGAGCCCAGTCCCTTCCTCCCGGTAGCGCCAGGCGTCCCCGGCCCCGGCGTCGAGCAGCACGCTGACCACGGCGAGGTCGATCATGGTGCGCGCCCGCTCGGCGGCGTCGACGCCCTCCAGCCGTTCGGCAAGCCGCTCCCAGCGCGCCACCCCGCCGGCATCGAAGTGCCGCCAGCGGCTGTGATAGGGGATGTCGAGGCTGGGATAGTCCTGCCGCGTCACCCCGGCCACATAATCCGCCACCCCGTCCAGCGCGGCCATGTCGAGCGTGAAATGCGGCGAGCGCCCTTCCCGCACATAATCGAGCACCTGATGGCTGCGGGCCCGCACGGCGGCGGGCGAGCGCAGGGCGGCGAGTTCGGGGGGAAGGCTCTGGGGCGGGGTCATGCGGTACTTTCTTTCTGCGACGTCCTCCCCGGAGCGACGTCATCCTGAGGTGCGAGCGCAGCGAGCCTCGAAGGATGTTCTCTTAGGGCGGCTCTGCGATGACCATCCCTCAAAGCCCGGCGTGCGCCGGGCATCTCAGGATGACGTGGCGTTGTAGGACAAAGAGCCCCCTACTCCTCCAGCGCCCGGCCCTGCGTGGCGTCGAACTGGCTCTGGAAGCCGCCGCTGAAATAGCCGGCGGAGACCTTCGCCTCCATCTCGACGCGGGCGTCGAGCGGGATCAGCTCTTCCGGGATCGCCACTCGCTCGCCCACCGCGATGCCGGCCCGCTCCAGCGCGTTGAACTTCATGTCGCTCATCGAGGCGAAGCGGTCGATCCGTGTAATGCCCAGCCAGTGGAACACGTCCGGCATCAGCTCCTGGAACCGCATGTCCTGCACGCCGGCGACGCATTCGGTGCGCTTGAAATAGGTCTCGGGCAGATCGCCGCCCTCCTGCCGCTTGCGGGCGTTGTAGACGAGGAACTTCGTCACCTCGCCCAGCGCGCGCCCTTCCTTGCGGTTGTAGACGACGAGGCCGACGCCGCCCTGCTGCGCCATCTCCACGCAGATCTCGATGCCATGGGCGAGATAGGGCCGGCAGGTGCAGATATCGGAGGAGAACACGTCGGAGCCGTTGCACTCGTCATGCACCCGGCAGGCAAGCGGGGTGATGCCGTCGCCGATCTTGGCGGGGTCGCCGAACAGGTACAGCGTCATCCCGCCGATGGGCGGCAGGAACACCTTGAGGTCGCCGCGGGTGACGAGTTCCGGGAACATGCCGCCCGTGTGCTCGAACAAAGCCCGGCGCAGCGCGCCCTCGGAAACGCCGAAGCGCGCGGCGATGCCGGGCAAATACCACACCGGCTCGATCGCCGCCTTGGTCACGCGCACATCGCCCTTCGGGCCGATGATGTCGCCGTCGATCTTCAGCCGGCCGGCGCGCAGCGCGTCGCGGATTTCCGGCATGTCGATATGGGCGCGGGTGATGGCGATGCTCGGGCGCACATCGAGCCCGCCCGCCACCTCGGCGCCGAACGCCTCGCCGATCATGTGGCCGAACGGGTCGAGCGAGACGATCTTGCCCGGATCACCCCATTGCGGGTGCGGGCCGATAATGTCGGAAGGCGCTGTGTTGGTGAGGTCGGCCTTGAAATCGGCCGGCAGCGCCCCGGCGGCGATGGCCAGCGCGCGATAGACCGCATAGCCGCCGGCATGGGTGCCGATGGCATTGCGCCGCGTCGTGTCGGTGAGGGTGGCGACGACCGGGCCGCGCAGTGCCGGATCGGGGGCGCCCCAGTTCAGCACCGGGCCGTCGGCAGCAACGCCGGTCGACGCGCCATGGGAGGTAAGGACGATGTGGTTGCGGGAACGACCGCCTGCACTGGCATTGACGGACATATTTGGCTCGCTTCAAGTCCGGCGGACATCGCCAGCGTCCTGGAAGCAACGCATGTGAGCGTGAAAACGCGGCTTCCGCAAGGGGGCGGCGCACGGGTCGAGCAAAAAACGGACGGGATGGTCCGTTTCTTGTATCGGATTTCGCGCTATCCTGACGCCAATGGCAGGCTCCGGCACATGGCCGCAGACCGCCCCACCCCGAGGACGACGCCGAGATGAACGCGCCCACCAGCCCAAAGGCCGCCCTGCCGCCGAACCTTGTCGTCGTCGACCACCCGCTGATCCAGCACAAGCTGACGCTGATGCGCCGCTCGCGCACCCCGGCCAACGAGTTCCGGCTGCTGCTGCGCGAGATCAGCATGCTGCTCGCCTATGAGGTGACGCGGGACATGCCGACCGAGATGACCGAGATCGAGACGCCGCTGACCACGATGCAGGCGCCGATCCTGGCCGGCAAGAAGCTGTGCCTTGTCTCGGTGCTGCGCGCCGGCGGCGGCATTCTGGAGGGCATGCTGGAAATCCTGCCCGCCGCGCGGGTCGGCCATGTCGGGCTGTACCGCGACCCGGTCTCGCTGGCGGCGGTCGAATATTATCTGAAATTGCCGCGCGACATTTCCGAGCGCACCGCCATCATCCTCGACCCGATGCTGGCCACCGGCAATTCGGCGGCGGCGGCGGTGTCGGAGGTCAAGGCGGCGGGCTGCCAGTCGGTGAAGTTCGTCTGCCTGATCGCCGCGCCGGAAGGGCTGAAGACGCTGCACGACGCCCATCCCGACGTGCCGGTCTATACGGCGGCGGTCGACAGCCACCTTAACGACCACGGCTATATCGTGCCGGGCATTGGCGACGCCGGCGACCGCATCTTCGGCACGAAATAATCGGCACCAGATCAAGCGCCCGAACTTTCGGCGCCGGCGCGTGCAATTGCCGCTTATCGGGGCTTCTCCCCGGCGCCGGACCGATCTAGGCTTGAGGCAAATGTCCCTAGGGTTCCGGTGCCGTGACGCTGTCGCGGCGCGCTGGTCCGAGAGGGGCAGCCGGGCACACCTGACAGGGCCCGGTCCACGGCGGGACAAAAGCCCGGGAGGCTCGCGCGGCGGCATTCGCGGCGAAGACCCTTCCGCGTGCGCGCCGGGGTCTCCTCGCAAGGGCCGTCAAGGCCCTTCGACGAATGGAGACAGGACATGCCCCACCCGTCCAGCATGCGTCACTCCCTCACCCGTTCCCGCCGGTTCGCCGGCCTCGCCGCCACGCCGCAGCGGCAGCGCCTGCATCACCCCAATTTCGAGATCCGGGGCATGCAGGGCTGGAAGGCGCTGGAGGCCGAGGAACGGCTCTCCGAGGATGGCTGGCGCAAGGAGCAGCAATGGGCGCTCGACATGGGCCTGCCCGGCGCGGACTCCATCACCGACAAGTCGATCCCGACCTTCGCGCGCGGCGAGCTGCCCCACTTCGCCGGCATCAACACCTTCATGAAGGCCCCTTACGTCGAGAATGTCCGCGATGTCGGCCGCTATGATGCCGCCGTGCTCGGCATTCCGTTCGATAGCGGCACCACCTATCGGCCCGGCACCCGCTTCGGGCCGCAGGGCATCCGCCGCATCTCGGCGCTCTACACCCCCTATAATTACGAACTGGGCGTCGACCTGCGCGAGCAGATGACGCTGTGCGACGCCGGCGACGTGTTCACCATTCCGGCGAACCTCGAAAAGAGCTTCGACCAGATCTCGAAGGGCGTGAGCCACGTCTTCTCCTCCGGCGCGCTGCCGATCATGCTCGGCGGCGACCATTCGATCGGCTTTCCCTGCGTGCGCGGCATTGCCGAGTGCACCTCCAAGCGCATCGGCATCATTCATTTCGACCGGCACATCGACATCCAGGAGAAGGATCTCGACGAACGCATGCACACCACGCCCTGGTACTGGGCGACCAACCTGCCGAATGTCTCGCCGAAGAACCTCGTCCAGCTCGGCATTGGTGGCTGGCAGGTGCCGCGCTATGGCGTGCAGGAGGCGAGGAAGCGCGGCACCAATGTGCTGACCATCGACGATATCGAGAAGATCGGGCTGGAAAAGGCGGCCGAGATCGCGCTCGAACTCGCCTGGAAGGACGCCGACGCGGTCTACATCTCCTTCGACGTCGACAGCATCGATTGCGGCTTCGTGCCCGGCACCGGCTGGCCCGAGCCCGGCGGATTTCTGCCGCGCGAGGCGCTGAAGATCCTCGGGCTGGTGGCGGCGGAAGGGCTGTGCGGGCTTGAGGTGGTCGAGGTCTCCCCGCCCTACGACACGTCAGACATCACCGCCTTGTTCGCCACCCGCGTGGTGGTGGAAGCGCTCGGCTCCATGCTCGCCCATGGCAAGCTGGGCAGCCACAAGCACATGATCGACAAGCCGGTGAGCTTCTAGGGTTCAAACCTCCCTCTCCCCGATGGGGAGAGGGTTGGGGTGAGGGGTCTTCGACGGACGCAGACCGCCCCCCTCACCGACCCGCTTCGCGGGCCACCTCTCCCCGACGGGGAGAGGGAAGCAAAGGAAAGCCAGCATGCATCGCGGCCACGACCATCACCACCACGAACCCCACGGCGCCGGCGGCCACAGCCACGCCCATGCGGAATCGCATGCGCATGCGCACGGGCATAATCACGGCCACTCCCCGCGCCCGGCGGCGCAGTGGCAGACGCCGCATCTGCCACATCCGCCCGAGGCGGGCGACGCGGCCCCGGCCGAGCCCGACCTCGACCTGGTGGAAAAGGCGTTCGTCGAGAGTTTCGCCACCGCCAGCGACCCCACCAGCTTCCTGCGCCTCGCCCGCGTGCCGTTCGACGCGGTCACAGTGGAGGGCACGCGGGTCAGCCTGCTGCGGGTGGAGACCGGCGAGACCACCGATATCGGCGCGGTGATGCCGCATCTGGGCGGCGGCAGCTTCCGCTACGACCCGCTGCCGGCCGCCATGGTCTCGCGCCGGCGCACGCTGCGCTTCGTCTATTTCGACGGCAGCGCGCCTGTTCCGATGACGCTGGCGCAGGTGCGCGCCCTCGCGCAGACGTGAGAGCGGCGGCATTCCGATAGGCGCGCCCGATCGCCGCGTCCGGGCTTTGCCGGGTTGATCGGAACCGCTCCAAAGTTCATGGTGCCGACACAGTGCCTCGCTGGCCCGCCGGCGACGCCCAGTTGGGATGCGCCATGGACTACGCCCGCTTCTTCCAGGATGCCGTCGACACGCTCAAGAACGAGCGTCGCTACCGCACTTTCGCCGAGATCGAACGCGATACGGCGCGCTTTCCGCACGCCATCTGGCACACGCCGCAGGGCAAGCGCGACATCGTCATCTGGTGCTCCAACGACTATCTCGGCATGGGCTGCCATGAGGACGTGGTCGAGGCGATGTGCGCCACCGCCCGGCAGGCCGGCGCCGGCGCCGGCGGCACCCGCAACATTTCCGGCAACAGCCATGCCGTGGTCGAGCTTGAGGCCGAACTCGCCGATCTGCACGGCAAGGAGGCCGGCCTGGTCTTCACCTCGGGCTATGTCTCCAACCAGACCGGCATCGCCACGCTGGCCAAGCTGATCCCCGACTGCCTGATCCTGTCGGACGCGCTGAACCACAATTCGATGATCGAGGGCGTGCGTCAGGCCGGACGCGAGAAGGTGGTGTTCCGCCATAACGACCTCGCCCATCTGGAAGAGCTGCTGCGCGCCGCCGGCGACCGGCCGAAGCTGATCGTGTTCGAGAGCATCTACTCGATGGATGGCGACGTCGCCCCCATCAGCGCGATCTGCGACCTCGCGGAGCGCTATGGCGCCATGACCTATCTCGACGAGGTGCACGCGGTCGGCATGTATGGCCCGCGCGGCGCCGGCCTTGCCGAGCGCGACGGCGTCATGCACCGGGTCGATGTGATCGAAGGCACGCTGGGCAAGGCCTTCGGCGTGGTCGGCGGCTACATCACCGGCACGCGGGCGGTGATGGACGCGGTGCGCTCCTATGCGCCCGGCTTCATCTTCACCACCGCCCTGCCCCCGGCGGTGGCGGCCGCCGCCGCCGCTTCGGTGCGCCACCTCAAGGCCTCGCCCCATGAGCGCAGCCGCCAGCAGGCGCAGGTGGCCAAGGTCAAGCGGGCGCTGGATCTGGCCGGCCTGCCGCAGATGACCACCGACACCCATATCGTGCCGATCATGGTCGGCGATGCCGAGGCCTGCAAGACGGCGAGCGACATGCTGCTTCAGGACCACGGCATTTATATCCAGCCGATCAACTACCCCACCGTGCCGCGCGGCACGGAGCGGCTGCGCATCACCCCCGGTCCGTTCCATGACGACGCGCTGATCGCCCATCTGGCGCATGCGCTGACCGATGTGTGGAGCCGGCTCGGGCTCGACTTCGTCAAGCGGGTGCAAGCGGCGGAGTAATCCGCCGCGAAAGGCGGGCCAGCGGCGGAGTCATCCGCCGCGAAAGGCAGGCAAGCGGCGGAGTAGTCCGCCGCAGAAGGAAGGCTAGCGGCCGAGTCATCCGCCGCGAAAGTTCACGAGCCGGCGGCGTCATCCGCCGCGAAAGGCGACGAGCCGGCGGCGTCATCCGCCGCGCCTCAGTCCTTCGGCTCGGTCTTGTCGATCTCGACATTCTCGGACGGGATGGCCGCGCGGCCGAAGCACAGCCGGGCGATGAGCGGGATCGCCAAGGCGAGGCCGAGAAAGCGCACCAGATGGTGCGCGGCGACAAAGGCCGGGTCCATGCCGAGCACGAAGGCCATGATGGTCATCGCCTCCAGCGCGCCGGGCACATAGGCCACCAGCACCTTGGGCAGCGGCTCGTCGGCGAGCCAGGCGCCGAGCACGGCGAAGGCCAGCGCGATGGCGGTGGCGATCGCGAGCGCCACCAGCGAATCGACCAGGAAATGCCGCAGCGTGGCGATCCGCGTGCCGGCGAAGCGGCTGCCGGTATTGGCGCCCAGCACCACGAAGCCGACGATCAGGAAGATGTCGGGCAGCCGCCCCTCGATCAGCCCGAAGCCGTGCACCAGCGCGCTCGCCAGCATGGCACCGACCATGGCGCCGCCGGGAAAGCGGCTGCGCTCGGCGAGAAACCCGCCAAAGATGCCGACGCCGAGCGAGGCGAGGAAATTCGCCACGTCCGGCACAACCGGGTTGATCGGCAGCGTGCCGGAGGGCTCATGGCCGAGCCCGCCGATTGCCGCCGGCAGCAGCGCCACCAGCACGAACAGCCGCAGCGACTGGCCGAACACCACCCGCCGCGTGTCCGCACCCGAGCTTTCCGCCATGACCAGCACGGTGGAGAGCGCGCCCGGCGCGGCGGCGAAGAAGGCGCTGCGCCGGTCCCAGCCGGCGACCTTCTCCAGATAGAGAATCACCGCCACCATCATGACCGGCACCGAGGCCACCAGCACCGCCATCGTCACCGGCCAGGCGGTAATGCCGCTCAGCGTTTCCGGCGTGATCGCCGAGCCCATCGAGGTGCCAAGGATGATGTAGACGCCGAGCCTTGTGTTCTTTTCCACCCCGACAGGCGCGCCGAGCAGCGCCGCCAGCGCGGTGGCCACCAGCGCGCCGGAGAGCCAGCCCGCCGGCATGGCCAGCCAGGCGAAGAAGGCGCCGCCGGCAAAGGCGAGGGCGAGCGTCGCGCCATACCAGGCAGAACGTTTAGCGGCGGGCGACGTCAGAAAGGCAGGCAGCGGCATCGGGCAGGAACCTGGGCGGGAGCCCCGGCACGCCCGAGGGCCTGCGCGAACGCCCGCAACGCGGCGACATTTGCGCGGGATCAATGCGACGAATGCCGGTTCGGGTCAAATCCTCTGCATGCATAACGCAACACTGATCCATGCAGAGCGGGCCGTGCCCCGCTACACCTCCTACCCCACCGCGCCGCATTTTACCGGCGCGATCCGGGCCGGCGCGCATGCCGACTGGCTCGCCGTCCTGCCGGCCCAGGCCAGCGTCTCGCTCTACCTGCATGTGCCGTTCTGCCCGGCGCTGTGCTTTTATTGCGGCTGCACCACCAAGGCGACGCGCCGGGCCGAGCCGGTGGCCGCCTATGCCGAGCGGCTGGAGCGCGAGATCGAGCTCGTCGCCGCGCGCCTTGACGGGCGCGCCGTGACCCATATCGCCTGGGGCGGCGGCACGCCGAGCCTGCTCGGACCGGCGACGCTGCGGCGGCTCGGGGAGCGGCTGGCCGACAGCTTCCAGCTCGACCATCTCGCCGAATATGCCTTCGAGCTCGACCCGCGCGAGACCGACGAGCCGCTCGCCGACGCGCTGGCCGCGATGGGGGTCGACCGCGTCAGCCTCGGCGTGCAGGATTTCAGCGCCCATGTGCAGCGGGCGATCGGGCGCATCCAGCCCTTCGCCACGGTGGAGCGCGCCATGCGCCTGCTGCGCGAGGCCGGCATCTCCTCGATCAATCTCGACCTGATGTATGGCCTGCCGCACCAGAGCGAGCGCGACATCCGCCGCACCACCCAGCTCGCCACGCTGCTGGCGCCGGAACGGCTCGCTCTGTTCGGCTATGCCCATGTGCCGTGGATGCGCGCCAACCAGAAGAGGATCGACGAGGCCGCCCTGCCCGGCGCCGCCGAGCGGCTCGACCAGTCGGAAGCGGCGCGCCAGGTGCTGCTGGCCAATGGCTATGTCGCGATCGGCCTCGACCATTTCGCCCGCGCCGACGATCCGCTGGCCCGCGCGGCCGCCTCCGGCCAGCTCAGGCGGAATTTCCAGGGCTACACCGCCGACCAGGCCGACGTGCTGATCGGCATGGGCGCCTCGGCGATCAGCCGCTTTCCCCAGGGCTTCACCCAGAACGCGCCGGATGCCGGCTCCTATATGCGCGCCATCGATGATGGCGGCTTCGCCACGGTGCGCGGCGTCGCCTTTACCGCCGAGGACCGCCAGCGCGGCGCCCTGATCGAACGGCTGATGTGCGACCTCGAAGTCGATCTCGACCCCTCGACGCTGGCCGATGCCGCCCCGCGCCTCGCCGACCTCGCCGCCGACGGGCTGATTACGCTGGAAGGCCGGCATGTCGCCATGACCGCCGGCGGGCGCCCCTTCGTGCGGCTCGCCGCCGCCGCGCTGGACCACCGGCTGCAGAGCCAGAACGCCGCCCGCCACTCGGCCGCCGTCTGATCCGCCCGCTCCCCAAAGAAAAGGCGCCCCGCGACATGGGGCGCCCGATCACGTCTCAAAGAAAAGGCGCGCCGCGAAACGGGGCGCCCGATCACCTCTCCAAAAGAAAAGGGTACTCCGCGATGCGGGGCGCCCGATCGCCTTCCCAAAAGAAAAGGGCGCTCCGCGTAGCGGGGCGCCCAGTTGCTGGAAGGGAGGAAGCGTCGGCCTCGGGTAGGGAGAGCCGGCAGAGGCGGGGCGGTCAGAGCGCCCCGGCGAGGCGGCGCATGCTGCCGCGATCCTGGATGCGCACCTCGTCGGCCCGCTGCAGCACGACAAGGCCGCGCCGCTTGAGTTCGGAAAAGGCCCGGCTCACCGTCTCCAGCGTCAGGCCGAGGAAATCGGCGATTTCCTGCCGGGTCATCGACAGATGCAGCGTGCCGCCGACCATGGTCTCCGGCATCAGCCGCAGCAGGAAGAAGGCGACCCGCTCCAGCGCCGACATGCGCCCCAGCACCAGCGCGTGGGAATGCATGACGCAGAGCTGCGCCTCGAAGCGCCGCAGCAGCCGGGCGGCCAGCACCGGGTCCCGCTCCAGCGCGCTGCGGTCATGGGTGTTGATGGTGGCCGGCGTCAGCGTCTCGGCCGAGCAGGCATAGATCTCGTCATGGGCGAGGCCGAACACATCGCCCGGGCCGAGCAGTTCCACCACCTGGCGGCGGCCGTCGGGAAGCAGCTTGCTGAGCATGACAGCGCCGTCGACCACTTCCATGATGCGGCGGGCGGGATCGCCCTCATGCAGCACGGTGACATGGGCGGCGATCCGCATCGTCGGGCAATGGGGCTCGGCGCCATAGGGCGGGCGAACGGTGCCGCCGGTGCGTTCGTCGATGATCTGTCGCATCTTTATCGCTCCACCCTTGATCTTGCGCAAAGCTAGCGGGCAAAGCGGGCCGGCACAGTTCGGTGGGCTGCGTAAGGGACTTTCCGGAAGCGCCGGCGAAAACCGCCCGCCGGGGCGCCGATTCCCGCCGGCGCGGCGCCTCAGTGCGGCGGCAGAACCCGGGCGATGGCGTCGACATCGAGCGGCTTGCGCATCACCCCATCCGGCACCAGTCCGCGCAACTGATGGTCGATGAAGCCTTGCGACTGGCCGGTGATGACCACCACGCGCGGCGGCGCGGCGAGGTTGAGCAGCCAGCGCACCAGCTGCGCGCCCGGTATGCCGGGCAGGCTGAGATCGACGATGACCGCGTCCGGCGCCTCGGGCACAGAGCCTTTGAACAGGCTCTCCGCGTCGCGATGAGAGATCACCGTGTGTCCGATATTGCGCAGGATGAGGGCGAGCGAATCGCTGACCCCGGCATCATCCTCGACCACGTGAACTCGCAAGGGCTCTCTCCCGCTCTTTTCACAGACAGTGGAAAAGAGCGGGGGCATCAGCAATTCGTAGGGATGCGTAGAGGGCCGCGTCCTGCACGGGCATGGCGAGACGAGAATCCGCGACGGCCGAGGGGTCCTGCCGCGACGGCCGATCTCTCGCTGGATCGTGAGCCTACCTTATGACCAAATGCCGACAGAGACACTCATGCCAGACAAAGCACCGGTAGGCGCGAGGGGATCGGAATGGCTACGCTTACCGACGATGAAATCGAAAAAATCAAAGCGATATCGGCCGCAATATCATTGCGCGACTGGGAAAAACTACATTCGCTTAGCGACGAACCCATACCTAATTTTGATATATTCCTCCAATATATAGATAGTTTCGGCGAAACGATACTGCCGCTCGAAGATGGATTCGATAAATCTATAATGGAAATCCATATACCAAATGGAGATATCCATATTGATGTATACATGAGGACAGAAGAAAACAATCCAAGCGATATAATTCTTGTTATGATTAAATCCAATTCCGGCACCAAAAGAACTCTTAGTGTCGAATATATATTTCGCTCATAGCCTGCCAATTTTGGCCGGCCATATGGCGTCTGTAGATCGACCGCCCGCTCAGTCGCGCATGTCCTTGAGCACGATGCGCACGAGGTCGGCGGCGTTCTTGGCGCCGAGCTTTTCCATGATGCGGGCGCGGTGCACCTCGATGGTGCGCGGCGAGATGCCGAGCGTGCGGCCGGCTTCCTTGTTGGAGGCACCGGAGGCGATCTGCACCAGCACCTCGCGCTCGCGCGGGGTGAGCAGGTCATGGCCGGGGAAATGCGCCGTCAGCAGGTCGCCCGGCTCGGCCGAGGCGCGCCGTCCATGGGCGGCGATGGCGTCGCGCACCCGCTCCAGCACCGTGTCGGCGTCGAACGGTTTCTCGATGAAGTCGAGCGCGCCGTGGCGGATGGCGTCCACCGCCATGGGAATGTCGCCCTGGCCGGAAATGATGAAGATCGGCGCCGGGTAGCGGTCGGCCTCCAGCTCTTTCAGAATGTCGAGCCCGGAGCGGCCGGGCATGTGGACGTCGAGCACGATGCAGGAGGGGACATGGCTGCGCGCCACCGAGAGGAAGGCGGCGCCGTCGGAGAAGCCCCGTACATGGTAGCCCTCCAGGCTGAGCACGAGCGAGAGCGCATCGCGCACCGCGGCATCGTCGTCGACGATGAAGACCTCACCCAATTGCGCCATTGACGGCTCTCCTCACCCGACCTCGTCCGGCATCGACGCCGCCGGCAGGACCAGCGAGAAGCACGCGCCCCTGCCGTTGCCGCCGGGATCGACCAGCAGGTCTCCCCCGTGGTTCTGGGCGATCGTCCGCGAAATCGCAAGGCCGAGCCCCATGCCGCGACGTTTTGAACTAGCAAAGGCCTCGAACAGCTTCGGCAGCGCCTCCGGCGCGATGCCGGGGCCATTATCCTGCACCTCCAGCCGCACGCTGCCGTCGCTGGCGCGGGTGCGAATCTCGATCGCCGGATCGGGCGCGCCGGACGCCGCCTCGATGGCGTTGCGCACCAGATTGACCACGATCTGCTGGATCTGCACCGGATCGACCGACACCGGCGGCAGGTTCTCGCCCGACTGGCGGTCGATGCGGATGCGGTGGCGCTGGCCGAGCAAAGTGAGGTCGATCGCCTCGTCGATCAGCGGATCGAGCGGGCGCACATGGCGCTCGGGGTCGCGCTTTTCCACGAATTGGCGCATGCGCTGGATGATATGGCCGGCGCGCTCGGCCTCATTGGCCGCCTTGTCGAGAATGTCGCCCACCACGGTGACGATGTCGATGCCCCGGCTATGGGCGCGGCGGATCGCCTGCAAATAGAGCATCAGCGCGGTCAGCGGCTGGTTCAGCTCATGGGCGATGGCGGCCCCCATCTCGTCAATGGCGGAGACGCGGGCGAGGTGCACGAGCTCGCTCTGCAAATCGGCGAGCCGCTGCTCGCTCTCCTTGCGCGGGCGCAGATCGCGCAGAATGCCGATGAACTGTCGCCCTTCCGGGGTGGCCGCCTCGCCGACCGACAGCTCCAGCGGGAAGACGGTGCCATCGGCGTGCCGGCCCTGCACCTCGCGGCCGATGCCGATGATCTTCTTCACCCCGGTGCGGATATAGCTGCCGACATAGGTGTCGTGCTGGCGCGCATATTCGGTCGGCATCACAAGCTTGACGTTCTGGCCCACCGCCTCGCTGGCGGCGACCCCGAACATGCGCTCGCAGGCCTTGTTGAAGATCAGGATGCGCGCATGCTCGTCGATGACGATGATGCCGTCGGCGGCGGTGTCCAGCACCGAGAGCAGCCGCGCCTCCGAGACCGTCGGCGGAGGCAGCGCATCGGCGGATCGCGCAAAATCCTTCATGATTTCAGTGTGCTCCGCCGGCGCGCCGGCCGCAACCGCTCCAGGCGCGATTTCGGTCGCTGAGGCCCCGCCGCCGGTTCATTTCTGCAGCCAGCGCACCAGCCGGTCGGTCGCCTCCACCATCTGCGCCTCGCCACGGGCAAAGCACATGCGGATATAGCTCTCCCCGCCGGGGCCGAAGGCGGTGCCGGGGGCGAGGCCGATCCCCGCCTCGTCGACCAGCTTCAGCGCCAGGGCGCGCATGTCCGCCTCGCCCTCGACGCCGAAGAACATGTAGAAGGCGCCGGGCGGCGCGGCGAAGCGCACGCGGTTGGAGGTCGCCAGCCCCTTGGCGACGATGTCGCGCCCGCGCCGCGCCCGCTCGATCTGGTGGGTGACGAAGCTCTCGCCACGCTCCAGCGCCGCCACGCCCGCCCGCTGCATGAAGGCGGCGACGCCGGAGGTCGAATACTGGATCAGGTTCTCCAGCACCGGGCCGAGCGAGGGGTGCGCCTCGATCCAGCCGAGCCGCCAGCCGGTCATCGCCCAGTTCTTCGAGAAGGTCTGCACGAACAGGATGCGGTCGTCCTCCTCCATCACGTCGTGGAAGGAGGGCGCGAGGGCCGGGCCGCCTTCCTCCGCCTCGTAGAAGAAGCGGCCATAGATTTCGTCGGCGACGATCCAAAGCCCGTGCCGGCGGGCGATGTCGAGCACGCCGCGCAGCGTGTCCGGCGAGGCGACGAAGCCGGTCGGGTTGGCCGGCGAATTGATGAAGATCACCCGCGTGCGCGGCGTCACCGCGCTCTCCAGCCGGTCGAGATCGAGCCAGAAGCCGCGTGTTTCATCGAAGGAGAACGGCACGAACACCGGCCGCGCGCCGACCACCTCGGCCGCCGCCGCCGCATTCGGCCAGGAGGGCGAGGGGATGAGGATTTCATCGCCCTCCGACAAAGTGAGCGCCAGTGCCACCTGGATCGCCTGCATGCCTGAGCCGGTGACGTAATAGCGCTCCGGATCGTCCACCACGCCATAGAGCCGGTGCATGTAGCGGGCGAGCGCCGCGCGCAGCTCCGGTATGCCGCGCTGCCAGGTGTAGAAGGTCTCGCCCGCCGCCAGCGAGCGGGTCGCCGCCTCGCTGATGAAGGCCGGGGTCGGCAGGTCGCCCTCGCCGGCCCAGAGCGGGATCAGCCCTTCCTTCCGGCGGCCATAATTCATCACCTCGACAATGCCGCTCTCCGGCAGCGAGAGCGCCTGCGGGCGGATATGGTCGAGCAGCGAGGGCTTGGCGAAGAAGGGCGCGGCGTCGGCGGACATGGGGAAACCTGAGAGAGGGCGGGCGTTCAGTCTACATCCGGGGACCGGCGCGGATTCATCAAAAGAGATGAGCCGGCAATGAAATAAAGCGATGGGTCGCGCGCGATCAGCCTTCCTCCTCGGCGATGCGCAGGAGATAGGCGCCATAGGCCGACTTCCTCTGCGCCTCGCCGAGCGCCTTCAGCTGGGCGGCATCGATGAAGCCGGCGCGGAAGGCGATTTCCTCCGGCGAGGCGATGCGCAGCCCCTGCCGGCTTTCCAGGATCTGCACGAACTGCGCCGCCTCGATCAGCGATTCCGGCGTGCCGGTGTCGAGCCAGGCGAAGCCCCGGCCCATCATCAGCACGTCGAGCTCGCCGCGCTCCATATAGGCGCGGTTGACGTCGGTGATCTCAATCTCGCCGCGCGGCGAGGGCTTGAGGCCGGCGGCGATCTCCACCACCCGGTTGTCGTAGAAATAGAGGCCCGTCACCGCGAGATTGGAGCGCGGCATGGCCGGCTTCTCCTCGATCGAGATGACCTTGCCGCCCGGCCCCATCTCCACCACGCCATAGCGCTCGGGGTCCTTGACCGGATAGCCGAACACGGTGGCGCCGGTCTCGCGCGCGGCCGCCTTGCCCAGCAGTTCCGGCAGGCCGTGGCCGAAGAACAGGTTGTCGCCCAGCACCAGCGCCACCGGATCGTCGCCGATGAAATCACGCCCGACGATGAAGGCATCCGCCAGCCCGCGCGGGCTTTCCTGCACCGCATAGCTCAAGCGAAGGCCGAACTGCGCCCCATCGCCCAGCAGCTTCTGGAACAGCGGGCTGTCATGCGGCGTGGTGATGATCAGAATGTCCCGGATGCCCGCCATCATCAGCGTGGTCAGGGGATAGTAGATCATCGGCTTGTCGTAGACCGGCAGCAGCTGCTTCGACACGACCAGCGTGATCGGATGAAGCCGCGTGCCGGAACCGCCGGCGAGGATGATGCCCTTCATGTGCGGTGCTGCCCTCTTGGATTCACGTCGCCGGCGACGCCAGCAATTGGTCGACCACCTCGGCCACCCGGTCCGGCCAGCGCGCCGCGCGGAAGCCGCTCGCCTGCGCGAACGCTTCGCTGGAGAGCTCCGAATTGGCCGGGCGGCGCGCCGGGGTGGGATAGTCCACGGTGGCGATCGGCACGATCTCGGGATGGCGGCCGGTATGCAGGCCGGCCCGCTCCACAATGGCGGCGGCGAAGTCGAACCAGCTCGTCACCCCGCTGCCAGCGAGGTGATAGGTGCCCGGCGCCAACGTTCCGGCAGCCAGAAGCGGCGCGGCGGCCAGCAGGCCCTGCGCGATGTCGCGCGTCGCGGTGGGGCAGCCGCGCTGGTCGGCGACGATGGTCAGCCGGTCGCGCTCGGAAGCAAGGCGCAGCATGGTCTTCAGGAAGTTCGCGCCATGGATGCCATAGACCCAGGAGGTGCGGATGATGAGATGGCGCGCAAGCCCCGCCCGCACCGCCCGCTCGCCCGCTTCCTTCGAGGCGCCATAGACCCCAAGCGGGGCGACCGGGTCGCTCTCGACATAGGCGCCCGTCTTGGTGCCGTCGAACACATAGTCGGTGGAAAGGTGGATCAGCGCCGCGCCCTGTTCGGCGCAGGCTTGTGCGATCAGCCCAGGGGCGACCGCGTTGATGAGATGCGCCCGTTCCGGCTCGCTCTCGGCCCGGTCCACCGCCGTATAGGCGGCGGCGTTGATCACCACCTCCGGCCGCGCCGTCGCCAGCGCGCGGCTCAGTGCGGCGGCGTCCGTGATGTCGAGCCCGGCATGGTCGAGCGCCACCAGATCATGGCCGGCCTCGCCCGCCCGGCCGGCGATCTCGCGGCCGACCTGCCCGCCGGCGCCCAGGAGAAGAATCCGGGTCATGTCGCGAGCCCGATGCGCTGGCGGGCGTAGCGGGCCTTCAGCGGCTCCCACCAGCCCGGATTGTCGAGATACCAGCGGACGGTCTTCTCGATGCCACTCTCGAAGCTCTCCGCCGGCACCCAGCCGAGTTCGCTCGTCAGCTTGGTGGCGTCGATGGCGTAGCGCGCATCATGGCCGGGGCGGTCGGTGACAAAGCGTATGAGGTTTTCGCGCGGGCCGATTTTCTCGTCGGGCTTCACCCGGTCGATGATGGCGCAGATGGTGCGGACCACGTCGATATTGCGGCGCTCATTATTGCCGCCGACATTGTAGCTCTCGCCGAGCCGCCCGCGCGTGGCGATGAGGTCGAGCGCGCTCGCGTGGTCGTCGACATAAAGCCAGTCGCGCACATTCTCGCCCTTGCCATAGACCGGCAGCGGCGCGCCCTCCAGCGCGTTGAGAATGGTCAGCGGGATCAGCTTTTCCGGGAAATGATAGGGGCCGTAATTATTCGAGCAGTTCGACATCACCACCGGCAGGCCATAGGTGTGGAACCAGGCCCGCACCAGATGGTCGGAGGAGGCCTTGGAAGCCGAATAGGGCGAGTTCGGCTGGTAGGGCGTGTCCTCGCGGAACAGCCCCTCGGCCCCGAGCGTGCCGAACACCTCGTCGGTGGAGATGTGGTGGAAGCGGAAGCGCCCGCGCGCCGGAGCATCGAGGGCGCGCCAATAGGCCAGCGTCTCTTCCAGCAGCGTGTAGGTGCCGACGATATTGGTGCGGATGAAGTCGCCGGGTCCGTCGATCGAGCGGTCGACATGCGACTCGGCCGCCAGATGCATCACCAGATCGGGCCGGAACTCCGCCAGCGCGGCGCGGAACGCCGTGCCGTCGCAGATATCGGCCTCAACAAAGCTGTGGCCGGGCTGGTTGTGCACCTCGGCCAGCGAGGTGAGCGTGCCGGCATAGGTCAGCTTGTCATAGGTCAGCACCTGCCGGCCCTGCCGGACCAGCCGGCGCACCACCGCCGAGCCGATGAAGCCGGCGCCGCCGGTGACGAGAACGCGCTGGGCGGGAATGTTCATGCGCTCACCCTTCCGCCGGCTGGAAGGTGAAGGGCGTCGCGTAGTCGCGCAGAAGCGGCGCCGTCCGGTCCTTGCCCGAGAGGATCGCCGCCCCCGCCGCCAGCGGCCAGTCGATGGCGAGGTCCGGGTCGTCCCAGCGTAGGCCGGCATCATTGGCCGGCGCATAGGGCGCATCGACCTTGTAGGCGACGATGGTGTCGGGCTCCAGCGTGCAAAAGCCATGGGCGAAGCCGTGCGGCACCAGCAATTGCTCGCCCTTTTCCGCCGTCAGCGTCGCCGCCACCCAGCGGCCATAGCTGGGCGAGCCTTTCCGGATATCCACCGCCACGTCGAAGATGGCGCCGCGCACCGCCCGCACCAGCTTGGCCTGCGCCATTGGCGGGGTCTGGAAGTGCAGGCCGCGCACCACGCCCACGTCGCGCGAAAGCGATTCATTATCCTGCACGAAGGCGATGTCGATGCCGAAGGCGTCGAATTGCGGCTTCTTGTAGGTCTCGCAGAAATAGCCCCGCGCGTCGCCGTGGCGGACCGGCTGGACGAGGACGACATCGGCAATGGCAAGGCGGGTGAAGGTCGTCATATCGCTCTGCACTCGACGGGAACTCCGGCGCTTCTACCCGGTCTTGCGGTCCCGTCACAGCCCTCAGGGGGTCGTCGATTGGTCTAGGGGGCCGGCTCGGCCTTGCGGGCGAGAATGTCGCGGATTTCCGTCAGCAGCACCTCCTCCTTGGTCGTCGGCGTCGGAATCGGCGGCTCCTTCGCGGCGTTGCGGCGCAGGCGGTTGATGCCCTTCACCACCAGGAACAGGATCCAGGCGATGACGAGGAAGTTGATGACGACGGTCAGGAAATGGCCATAGGCGAAGACCGCGCCCTGCTCGCGCGCGGCGGCCAGCGAGGTGGCGGTGACGCTGGACGACAGGCCGACGAAGTAGTTCGAGAAGTCGAGGCCGCCGAACACCGCGCCGACAACCGGCATGAACAGGTCGGTGACGATCGAGGACACGATCTGCCCGAAGGCGGCGCCGATGATCACGCCGATGGCGAGATCGACCACATTGCCCTTCACCGCGAATTCGCGGAATTCCTTCAGAACCGTGCTCATGCGACCTCCGATACGCTGCCACCCGACCGCGCCACTGTGATACGGCGGACCGGCGCGGGCAACCCTGCCGACCGTGCCGGCGCGCGCGCATCTTGCCGGAGCGGGCGGGCGCGGCGCATAAAGAGCGCGGCTCCACGCCGCCGGGAGAGTGCATGCTTCAGGCATGGTCCATCATCGCCGTCGCGCTCGTCTATATCGGCTTTCTCTTCGCCGTGGCGAGCTTCGGCGACCGGCGCCTGCCGCGGCGCGGGCGCGAGGGGCGGCCCTATATCTATTCGCTCTCGCTGGCGGTCTACTGCACCTCCTGGACATTCTTCGGCTCGGTCGGGCTTGCCACCACCCAGGGCATCAACTTCCTGACCATCTATATCGGGCCGATCCTGGTCTTCGCGCTCGGCACGCCGTTCCTGCTGCGGGTGGTGCGCCTCGCCAAGGCGCAGAACATCACCTCGATCGCCGATTTCGTCGCCGCCCGTTACGGCAAGAGCCAGGGCGTGGCGGCGCTGGTGGCCTGCGTCGCCATTGTCGGCTCGCTGCCCTACATCGCCCTGCAGCTGAAGGCCGTCTCCGCCGCCCTGCTCGCCATGCTCGGCGATTTCGAGGGGCTGGGGCTGCACTACCCGCTGGTGGGCGACCTGGCGCTGACCGTGGCGGTGGCGATGGCGGTGTTCGCCGTGCTGTTCGGCACCCGCCACATCGACGCCACCGAGCACCAGGAAGGGCTGATGCTGGCGGTGGCGACCGAATCCATCGTCAAGCTGGTCAGCTTCCTGGCGGTGGGGCTGTTCGTCGTCTTCGGCATGTTCGCCGGCCCGTGGGACCTGTTCGAGAAAGCCGCCGCGAAGGGCGTGCTGCCGGTGCTGACCGACGGCTTCACCCTGGGCAGCTGGGCGGCGATGACGCTGCTTTCGGCGCTCGCCATCCTGCTGCTGCCGCGCCAGTTCCATGTCGCCGTGGTGGAGAACACTTCCGAGAACGAGATCCGCACCGCGCGCTGGCTGTTCCCGCTCTATCTCGTGCTGATCAACCTGTTCGTCATTCCCATCGCGGTCGCCGGCCTCGTCGCCTTTCCGCCCGGCTTCATCGATGGCGACATGTATGTCGTCACCCTGCCGCTTTCGGCGGGGGCACAGATCATGTCGCTGGTGGCCTTTGTCGGCGGCCTCTCCGCCGCCACCGCCATGGTGATCGTCGAGACGGTGGCGCTCGCCGTCATGGTGTCGAACGACATCTTCATGCCGCTGATGGTGCGCGGCCGGCGGCTGCGCGAGGGCGAGGATTCCGGCCGCGCCGGCGCCCCGCCTGATCATGTCGACATGGGCCACCGGCTGCTCACGGTGCGGCGCATCGCCATCTTCGCCATCCTGCTGCTGGCCTATCTCTATTACCGCGTCACCGGCGAGGCGCAGCTGGCGCAGATCGGCCTGCTCTCCTTCGCCGCCGTCGCCCAGTTCGGACCGGCGCTGCTGATCGGCCTGGTCTGGCGGCGCGGCACCGGGCTCGGCGCGCTGGCCGGCATCGCCGCCGGCATCGCGCTCTGGGCCTATACGCTGCTACTGCCCAATCTGGTCGATGCCGGCCTTTTCACCCCGGCGCTGGTGAGCGACGGGCCGATGGGCCTCGCCTTCCTGCGCCCGCAGGCCCTGCTCGGCGTGCAGGCGAGCCCGCTGGTGCATGGGGTGCTGTGGAGCCTCACCGTCAACGTGCTGGTGTTCTTCGCCGCCTCGATGATCCGCCGGCCCACCCCGATCGAGCGGCTGCAGGCGAGCGTGTTCGTGCAGAGCGAGCATGTCCCCTCCGCCCCGAGCTTCCGGCTGTGGCGCTCGCCGGTGACGGTGGGCGAACTGATCGCCACGGTGGCCCGCTATCTCGGCGAGGAACGCACCCGTGCCTCCTTCGAGAGCGTGGCGGCGATGCGCGGCGTGTCGCTGGAGCCGGGGCGCGAGGCCGATTTCCAGCTCATCCGCTATGCCGAGCATCTGCTCGCCTCGGCCATCGGCGCAGCCTCCTCGCGGCTCGTGCTGTCGCTGATGCTGAGGAAGCGCACCGTCTCCACCAAGGCGGCGCTGAAGCTGCTGGACGATGCCTCCGCCGCCATCCAGTACAATCGCGAGATCCTGCAGACCGCGCTCGACCATGTGCGCCAGGGCATCGCCGTGTTCGACCGCGACCTCAGGCTCGTCACCTGGAACCGGCAATTCGGCGAGATGCTGGACCTGCCGCCGGAAATCCTGCGCATCGGCATCGGCATCGACCAGATCATCCGCTTCAACGCCACCGCCGGCCAGTTCGGCGCCGGGCCGGTGGAGGAGATCGTGCGCGAGAAGCTCTCGCGCTACGCCCGCCGCAATGTCGCCTTCCAGGAACGCCTCGCCCCGCGCGGCGTGGTGATGGAGGTGCGCGTCAGCACCATGCCGGATGGCGGGGTGGTGGTGACCTTCACCGACATCACCCCGACGGTCGAGGCCGCCGAGGCGCTGGAGCGCGCCAACGAGACGCTGGAGCGGCGCGTGCGCGAGCGCACCAAGGCGCTGGAGAACCTCAACGCCCAGCTGGCGCAGGCGAAATCCGAGGCGGACGAGGCCAATATCTCGAAAACCCGCTTCCTCGCCGCCGCCAGCCACGACATTTTGCAGCCTTTGAATGCGGCCCGGCTTTACGCCACCAGCCTGGTGGAACGCGCCGAGGGCGGCGACGATGCCCGCCTCGCCCGCAATGTCGACGCCTCGCTGGAGGCGGTGGAAGAGATTCTCGGCGCGCTGCTCGACATTTCCCGCCTCGACGCCGGCGCCCACAAGCCGGAATTCGCCGCGCTGCGGCTCGACGAGATCTTCCGCCAGCTCGACGTCGAATTCGCGCCGATGGCGATGGAGAAGGGGCTGCGGCTGACCTTCGTGCCCAGTTCCGCCGCCGTGCGCTCCGACCGGCGGCTGCTGCGCCGGCTGCTGCAGAACCTCGTCTCCAACGCGATCAAATACACCCCGCGCGGCCGGGTGCTGGTAGGGGTGCGGCGCCGGCGCGGCAAGCTGCGGATCCAGGTGCTCGACACCGGGGTCGGGGTGCCTGTCAACAAGCAGAAGCTGATCTTCAAGGAATTCCTGCGGCTCGACGAGGGCGCCCGGGCGGCGCGCGGGCTGGGGCTCGGCCTGTCCATCGTCGAGCGCATCGCCCGCGTGCTCGGTCACGCCATCACCCTCGCCTCGACGCCGGGCAAGGGCTCGGTCTTTTCAGTCGAGCTGCCGGCCGCTCCTGCCATTCCCGCCCGCGAGGCGCCGTCACCGCGCGCGAGCGTGCCGCTGGCGAGCCTGCAGGGGCTCACCGTGCTGTGCATCGACAACGACCCCGCCATTCTCGACGGCATGGAGACGCTGCTCAGCGGCTGGGGTTGCGAGGTTCTCAAGGCGCCCGGCATCGAGGAAGCGCTCGCCATGCTGCGCGAGCGGCGCACCCCGCCCGACATGCTGCTGGTCGATTACCATCTCGACACCGGCGACGGCATCGAGGCGGCCAAGCAGCTGCGCTGGAAGCTCGGCCAGAGCCTGCCGGCGGTGCTGATCACCGCCGATCGCTCCAAGCGCGTGCGCGACGGGGCGAAGGCGACCGAGATGGAAGTGCTGAACAAGCCGGTGCGCCCAGCGGCGCTGCGCGCCTTGCTGGCCCAGTGCCGCGCCGCGCGCGCGGCGGCGGAGTGAGGGGGCGCCATTAAGGCGTCGTCATCCCGGACGGCCAAAGGCCGATCCGGGATCGCGCCAAACCGGGAGACGATCCCGGCTCGGCGCTGCGCGTCGGCCGGGATGATGGCGCGCCTGCAGGCAAGAGCCTGCCGCTGCCATCCGCTCACCCCGCCGCAGCGCTTCCCTGTGCCCAGGTGCCGCCCTCGATCTTGGAAGCGGCGATGACAGCCTGGGTGCGGCTCTCGACGCCGAGCTTCTGCAATATGGCGGAGACATGCGCCTTCACCGTCGCCTCGGAGACGCCGAGCTCATAGGCGATCTGCTTGTTCAGCAGCCCCTCGGACAGCATCATCAGCACCCGCACCTGCTGCGGGGTCAGCGTGGCGAGGCGGGAGACGAGGGCCTGCGTCTCCTTGTCGGCACCGCCGGCGAGGTCGACATCCGGCGGGGTCCAGGTGCGGCCCTCCAGCACGGCGGCGATCGCCGCGCGCATGGTGTCCACCGCGCTGGTCTTCGGGATGAAGCCCGAGGCGCCGAATTCCATGCAGTTGCGGATGACGCCGGATTCCTCATTGGCGGAAACCACCACCACCGGAATGCCGGGATATTGCGCGCGTAAGTACATCAGCCCGGAAAAGCCGCGCACGCCGGGCATGGTGAGGTCGAGCAGGATGAGATCGAGATCGCTCTCGCGCTCCAGCAGCGCCTGGAGATCCTCGAAGCCGCCGGCCTCGAACAGCTCCGCCGCCGGAAACTGGCGCGACACCGCCTCGCGCAGCGCGCCCCGGAACAGCGGGTGATCGTCGGCGATCACCAGCCGGAAACTCGTCGTCGTGTCCACGCGCAGCGGCCCCTCCACCTGCACAGACCCGCTCTCGGCGCAGGTCCGCGCCGCGATCATGGGGCGGACGGACCGCCACCGCAAGCCGCGAGCCCGGCAGCCCCGCAGAGCCCCCGATCGCAGGTCAATGCTCGACCTTTAGTGGGCCTCGCCGACAAACGCCACAACCAATTCGCGCCGGTGCGGCCGTACCCTGTGCTCGACGAGATAGAGGCCCTGCCAGGTGCCGAGCGCCATCCGCCCGCCGATCACAGGCACGGCGAGATGGACGCCGGTGAGCACCGCCTTGATATGGGCGGGCATGTCGTCCGGCCCTTCGAGATCATGCACCCATCCCGCATGCTCGGGCGCCAGCCGCTCCAGCGCGGTGAGCAGGTCGGTCTTCACGTCCGGATCGGCGTTTTCCTGCAGGGTGAGCGAGGCGGAAGTGTGCCGGCAGAACACCGAGACCTCGCCCTCGCTGGCGCCGATGCCGGCGAGAAACGCCGCCACCGCCCCGGTAATCTCGATAAAACCGCGCCCTTGGGTGTCCACCGTGAGAACGCTGGTGAACCGCCGCGTCACCACGCTTTCACGCACCTCGCCGTGCCGGATCCGCGCCATCGGCATGCCTCCTGTCGCCCTTGCGCGCTGGACGTAGCGCGCCAGCTGGGTTTGGATAGACCCGATCAGCCCCTGATGACAGGTCCTTCGCCACCCCCGTTCCGGAGTGTCGCTTTCCCATGAATTCCGTGAGTTCCGCGCCCGCGCCGACGCGCGCCGCCGCCCCGCTGGTGGTCGACCCCGCTCTGTTCGACCCCGCCGCCATCGCCCCGGACACGCGGGCGGTGAATACTGGCATCGTCAAGGCGCTCGGCGCCGTGCCGGACCGCTGGGTGTTTCCGATGGCGATGCTGCGCAAGCTGCGGCTGGAGGGCAAGGGCCCGTTCCCGCTCGCGCCGGAGAGCCCCTATGCGCAGGTGATCGAGATCGAGGGGCCGCACGGGCCGGTGCCGCTGCGCATCCTCACCCCGCCGGCGCCGCCCAAGGGGGTCTATCTCCATTTGCATGGCGGCGGCTGGTGCCTGGGCTCGGCGCGCGAGAATGACGGGCTCAACCATCGCTTCGTCGAGCGCACGGGCTTTGCCGTCGTCTCGGTCGACTACCGACTGGCGCCGGAGATTCCCTATCCCGCCGGTCCCGATGATTGCGAGGCCGCCGCGCTCTGGCTGCTGCGCGAGGGGCCGGCGCGCTTTGGCACCGACCGCTTCGCCATTGGCGGGGAATCGGCCGGCGCCAACCTTTCCGTCGCCACGCTGCTGCGTTTGCGCGACCGGCACGGGCTCACCCCGTTCCGCGCCGCCAATCTCAATGCCGGCGCCTATGACCTCGCGCTGACGCCGAGCGCGCGCAACTGGGGCGACGAGCCGCTGGTGCTGAACACGCGGGACATCAACGTCTTCGTCGGCCACTATCTGCGCGAGGGCGGCGAGCTCGCCTCCGCCGACGTCTCCCCGCTCCATGCCGACCTCAAGGGCCTGCCGCCGGCGCTGTTCACCATCGGCACCCGCGACGCGCTGCTCGACGACACGCTGTTCATGGCGCCCCGCTGGCTTGCCGCCGGCAATGGGGCGGAACTCGCCGTCTATCCCGGCGGCTGCCATGTCTTCGTCGGTTTTCCCGGCTCGCTGGCCGACCAGGCGCAGGCCCGCATCCACGCCTTTATCGGCACATGCTGACGCTGGAGCACGTCAGGTGACAGCCGGTTCACCTGACGCGCTCCAGCTTTTTGATGTGACGCATTTTCTGCACGCGAACCGGAACCCACGTCGCTCGAAAAGGCTCTAGAACGGCTCGCCCTTGGGCGGCACGGGGGCCGGCGGCCCGTCCGGGGGCAGGTCCTTGCGCAGGCGCTCGACCATTTCGACGAAGCGGCGGAAGGCATGCTCGGCAAGATCCATCGCCTGGTCGAGCCGCTGGCGGGCCTGCGCCGGCAATTCGCCGTCAGTGTCGGGCGCTGATGCCGCAGGCGGGGCGGCATCGGGCGGCGCGGCGGGGGGCGTATTCTGCGGCGGCGCCATGATATCAGGCACGCTGGCGCCACCCGTGGCACGGTTTTTCTCCAGCGCCGCCAGGCGCGCCTGCAGCCGGCTGATTTCCGCCTCCAGCGCCGCCCGGTCGTCCGGCACCGCCTCGCAGGCCCAGCCGGCCGCGCGCTGGGCGCAGAACGACATGGCGCCGGTCTGGGTGTCGAGCCGCATCAGCCCGCCCTCCACCTTCTGCACGGTGAAGCGAACCGGATCGGCGGCGGCGGGATCGGCGGCCGGCTGGGCCAATGCGAGCCCGGTTCCGGCGAGCAGGACGAGGCCCGCCAGCGCGCCCCCGGCCGAGATGCTGAACTCACCCATCGCGAACTCTCCTCCGGCTCCGCCCCTATGGCGTGAAAGGCGCCCGCCCGCTGGTCAACGCACCGTCGAGCAGTTCGATCCGGTCCTGGCCCCAGAACACCTCGCCATCGAGCACATAGGCGGGCGAGCCGAACACGTCAGCCTCGATAGCGGCGTCGTGATTGGCCTGGTAGATCGTCGCGGTGCGGTCCTGCGTCGCCGCCTCCAGCAGCGCGGCCGGCAGGTCGAGCTCCGCCAGCACCGCGGCCAGCGTCGCCGGGTCGGCAAGGTTTTCCTCGCGCTGCCAGACCCCGGACATCATCCGCTCCGCCAACGGCCCGACATCGTGCCCGTCGATCTGCGCGGCGATGATCAGCCGGTCGGCCGGCTTGGGATCGAACGGCCAATGGGCCGGCTTGATGTTGAGCTCGATGCCCCGCGCCTCGCGCCAGCGCTTGAGTTCCAGCAGCCGGTAGCGCTGGCGGGCCGGGTGGCGCTTGGCCAGCGGCAGCCCGCCGGTTTCGGCGAACAGGTCGCCCAGCTGCACCGGGAGGAAATTCACCCGCATGCCATGGCGGCGCGCCAGAGCGAGGAAAGGGGCATGGCCGATAAAGGCCCAGGGACTGACGACGGAAAAATAATAGTCGATCGAACGGGACATGAGGGCACTCGGCTGAACGGGTTGATCCGGACCTTGCCGCCCACGCTAGACCATTTTCGCCCGATGTGGGGCACCGTTCGCGCACGCCCACGCAAAAGCGAACGCCGCCCCTGCGGGCGCCGCTCAGATGTCATCAGCAGGTGAAAGACGATATCAGGCCGCGCTGCGGGCGGAGAAGGCGGCAACCATCTGGCGCAGCTCGCCAATGGCGTCCTCGATCTCGACCTTCTGCTGCTCCAGCAGAGCGAGCTGCTCGGCGCATTTCTCGGCGGTGAGGGCGAGGCCGCCGGCCGGCACCGCGCTGCCTTCGCGCAGGGCGACCATGGCCTTGATCTCCGCCAGGGTGAAGCCGAGCTTCTTGCCCTTGAGGATGATGGCGAGGCGGGTGCGCTCGGCGGCGCTGTAAAGGCGGGTCAGGCCTTCGCGGCGCGGGGCGAGCAGGCCCTTGTCCTCATAGAAGCGCAGGGCGCGCAGCGTCACGCCGAATTCGCGGGCGAGATCGCCAATGGTGAAGAAACCGCTCTCGCCCGAGGAGGCAAGGGCGATGTCGGGGGTGCGTTCGGCCTCGTAGGAGGTGAAATCCATCTGGGCAGCTCCGGGCTAACGACGGGTAACGCGACAGCGATGTTGCCCCACTCTCGCAGACAGGTTGCCGTTAGGGGAGAAAGTCGCACCCGACGTTAGGGAAACTTACTGTTAAATGGAAAACCATCTCTCTGATTTCACTGACATTATTCAAAACACCCGCCCGGACCCGCCGCCGGCGCTAGCCGCCACCTGCCCCCTCGCCTCCGCGCGTTGACGGCACGTCCTCGGCGCGCCGCCGCCCTCGGCCCACCCGCCAGACCACCGCATCGGCCCCCGCAAGCGGCCGCCCGCAGCCCCGGCGGACCCGTTCGGGCCGGTGGGCGTTAACGCGCCCTTTACCAAGATTCGTAAGAGTTGCGGCAGGCAGCCTCCCGCGGTCGCCGCGGTGATTCCTGCCGCCATTCGTGCCGGACGACGGAGACCCCAGGTGAGGCAAGAGGCCCCTTCGACGACCGGACAGATCGCTCCCGAGGCGTGGCGCGCCATGGGCGAGGCGGCGCGCCGGGCCGGGCTGCCGCTCGACCAATGGCTGCGCGGGCAACTCATGGGCACCACCGCCGCCGGCTCCTCGCCGGCCGGCATTGACGGGCTGAACAATCTGGCCGAGCTGCGGCGCCGCATCGAGGAACTCGCCGGCCAGATCGGCCGGATCGATCTAGCCGCCCCGGCCGCCCCGGCCGAGCCTCCTGTCGCCCCTCCCCCGGCGGACGCACCCGCGCCGAAGGCGCCGGCCCGCGTCGCCGCGCCGGCAAGCCCGCGCCCGACCTCCTCCACCGGCTCCACCTATGCCGATGAGCGGCTCGCCGCCGCGATGCGCGAGATCGACCAGCGGCTGGAAGCCCTGCAGCTCACCCGCCGGCGCACGCCGACGCCGGACGCCGCGCCCAGCCCCGCCGCCATCGAGGCGGCGGTGGCCGAGATCGCCGCCCGCCAGAGCGAACTCGACCGCGACAGCGGCCAGCGCCGGCGCGCCGAAAACGCCTATGCCAAGCGCGAGCCCGCGCCGGCGAAGGCCGCCGTGCCCGTCGCCCCGCGCCTCGAAACGGTCCTGCCCGACCCGTTCTCGCCCGAAACCTTCGTGCCGGACGCCTTCGTACCGGAACCCTTCGTGCCGGAGGCGCCGGCCGCCTCCCCCGCGCCGGTGCCGCATGACGGGCTCGCCGCGTTGCAGCAGGAACTGTCCAGCCTGCGGCAGGCGGTGGCCACATTGGCGCCGCGCCACGCGGTCGACGAACTCCAGCGCGTGGTGCAGCAGCTGGTCGAGCGGGTCGAGCGCTCAGACACCCGCGACGAAGGGCTGCGCGCGACGCTGGCGACCCTGCGCGAGATGATTGGCGGGCTGCGGCTGCCCGAGCCGCCGGAGCTGCTGCTCGGGCGCATCGGCGCGCTGGAGCGCAAGATCGACATCGTCAACGCCAAGGTGGTGGACGGCGCCACCGTCGCCCGCCTGCAGGCGCAGATCAGCGAGATCCGCGAGCTTCTGGCGCGGGCGCTGTCGTCGGATTCGGTGCGGCTACTGGCCGAGCAGGTGTCGCTGCTGGCCAGCCGCGTCGCCGAGATGGCGGCGCAGGAGGACGAAGCCGTCCGCACCGCGTTCGGTTCGCTGGAGCGGCGCATCGAGACGCTGTCCGACCGGATCGGCACGCCGGCCCCTCTCCCGCTCGACGACCTGCTGGGCCGGCTCGACGCGATCCAGACCGATCTCGCCAGCGCGCGGCGCGAGCTGCCCGCCGGGATGGAGACGCTGATCAAGGGCCTGTCCGACCGCATCGAGCGGATCGAGCGGCCGCAGGAGCGGGGGGATGATGGCGCCCGTTTCGAGGCGCTCAGCCGACAGATCGAGGAACTCTCGCGCCGGCTCGGCGAAACCGGGCGCGGCGACACGGCGATATCGAGCCAGCTGGCCGGCCAGCTCGCCGGGATCGAGCGGGCGGTCAATGACCTGTTCATCCAGATCGAGGAGACGCGGTCGAGCCTGCTCGCGGCCTCCCGCCCTCGCCCGCCGTCCGGTTCCGGCAGCGACCCCGACAGCGTCACCGCCCTGATCCGGCGCGAGATCGCCGCGCTGGAGGGCCGGCGCGCGGCCGACAGGCCGGCGGAGCGCGGGTCTGTTTCCGCCACCGCCGAGGCGGCTGTCGCGGCCGAGCTGGCGAGCCTCGCCGCCGCGCCGAAGCCGGATACGGCAAAGCCCGCTGCGGCAAAGCCTGCCCCGGCACCGGCTCGCGAGGCAATGAGCGAGGTCGTGTTCACGCCGACGCCGGCCTCGATCCCGAAAGCGTTCGAGCCGCAGCTGATGCGGGCGGCGCTGGAAGCGCTCAGCCGCACCTCCGCCGCCACCCGCCGCCCGTCCGCCGCGAGCCCGACGCCCCCGGCGGAGGCTGAAGCGGAGGCGCCGTTGCTGCCGCCCGTGGCCGCGAACGACACCGCCACCAGCCGGGCGACGCTGATTGCCCAGGCCCGCCGCGCCGCCAACCCGGCCGAGAGGCCGACCGCCCCCCGGCACGCCCCCGGCGCGCCGGTAGAGCTGCGCAGCCATATCGGCACGCGTGCGGCACCCTCGCCCGGCCGCTGGCTGGCGCGCATCCGCGCCACGCTGGTGATCGCCCTGTGCGGCTCGGCGCTGGCCTATGGCTGCTGGCATCTCGTGGCCCAGCTGCGGCAGGAGCCGCTGCGCGCCGCCGGCCCAGCCACGGTGCCGGGGCCCGAGGACATCACCGGCTCGGTCGGCGGCCCCGCCCCGCGCGCCCCGGCCGCCCCGTCCAGCCTGTTCTTCTCGCGCTAGAGCATTTTCGAGCGAAGTGGATTCCGGTTCGCGTGAAGAAAATGCGTCAAGCAAAAACCTAAAGCACGGATCGAGTCCGCGCCGCTCAGCGGTCCGGCAGGCAGGCGTGGTGGGCGATGCGGTAGGTGCGCGCCGCGCCCACCAGATGCGCGTCGAACGCGCCGCCGAACAGCCCCGCCAGCGCCGCGTCGCGAATGTTCAGCCCGCCGGCATAGGCGCCGAGCGCCGGCAGGACGAGGCGGGCGCCATTGGTGGCGAAGCAGCGCCGGCGCAGGCTGCGCCCGCGCACGACCAGCCGCGCGACGGGATGGAAATGCCCGGCGACCTCGCCATCGTCCGCCCGCGCGGCGGGCTCGTGGCGCAGGGTGAGCGGGCCGAGCTTCAGCTCCCCGGCATGCAGGCCGGCGAGGCCTGGCATCGGTTCGGGATCGTGATTGCCGGCGATCCACACCATCTCGCGCCCGCGCGCCAGCAGGGCGAGGCTCGCGCGCTCCTCGTCGCCGAGCCGGCCGGCGCCGCCGCGATCATGAAAGCTGTCGCCCAGCGCGATGAGCGTGCGCGGCGCCCAGCGGGCGACGAGGCGCTCCAGCAGCGAAAGGGTGGCGCGGCTGTCGTAGGGCGGCAGCGGCACGCCGCGCGCGGCGAAGGCGGAGCCTTTTTCCAGATGCAGATCGGCGACGATCAGCGCCCGCTCGGCCGGCCACCACAGCGCGCCGGCCGGGTCGAGCACCAGGCGCGCGCCGGCGAGTTCGATCTGTCCCTCATTCGCGCCCTCCTCGGCCCGTATCGCGGTCGTCGTCGCCGGCACGCATCGCCTCCCTGATCAGTTCGTCCTCGGCCTCGGCCAGCAGCGCATCGGAGGCGCCGCCCGCGACCATCTCCCGGCCGATCTCCAGCATAACCGGCACCGCCAGCGGCGAGACGCGGGACAGGGCCAGATGGTCGATTCGGCCCCGGATGCGCGTGAGCATGTCGGAGAGCCGGCGAATGTCCAGCAGCCCCGTCGCCGCATCCGCCCGCGCCGCCCGCAGCAGCACATGGCCCGGCTCGTGCCGGCGCAGCACGTCATAGACGAGGTCGGTCGACATCGTCACCTGGCGGGAATTCTTCTCCTTGCCGGGAAAGCGCCGCTCGATCAGCCCGGCAATGACAGCGCATTGCCGGAAGGTGCGCTTCATCAGCGCCGATTCCGCCAGCCATTCCTCCAGATCGTCGCCGAGCATGTCGGCATCGAACAGCGCATCCAGCGAGAGCCGGCCCTGCGCGATCGCCAGCGACATGTCGGAGACGCCGTAAATCACCAGCGCATAGTCGTTGGCCATGAATCCCAGCGGGTGCAGCCCGGCGCGGTCCAGCCTGCGGGTCAGCAGCATGCCCAGCGTCTGGTGGGCGAGCCTGCCCTCGAACGGGTAGGCGACCAGATGATAGCGGCCGCCGCGCGGAAAGGTCTCGACCAGCAGATCCTCCCGGCCCGGCAGGCGCGAGCGCAGCTTCTGCAGCTCCAGCCAGTCGCGCACCTGGCCCGGCAGGCTCGCCCACCGCGCCGGCTCGGACAGCAGCGCCCGCACCCGCGCGGCGAGGAAGGTGGAGAGCGGAAACTTGCCGCCGGCATAGGAGGGCACGCGCGGCTCTTTCGCGCTGGTGCGGGCGACGCGGACCTCGTTCTCGACAATGGTGAGATATTCCAGCACCTCGCCAGCGAAGACGAAGGTATCGCCCGGGCTCATCGTCTCGACGAAATATTCCTCCACCTCGCCCAGCACCCGCCCGCCAAAGCGCGATTTGGCGCTGGCGAGCCGCACTTTCAGCATGGTGGATTCGACGATGGTGCCGACATTCAGCCGGTATTGCTGCGCCACCTGCGGGTTGGCGACGCGCCAGCGCCCGTCCTTCATCCGGCGGATGCGGGCGAAGCGCTCATAGGCGCGCAGCGCATAGCCGCCATTGGCGACGAATTCCACCACATCGTCGAAATCGGCGCGGGAGAGATCGGCATAGGGCTCGGCGGAGGTGACTTCGGCATAAAGCGCGTCGGCCTCGAACGGCGTGGCGCAGGCCATGCCGAGCACATGCTGCGCCAGCACGTCGAGCGCGCCGGAGCGCACCACCGCGCTGTCCTGCGCCCCCGCCCGCACCGCCTCCAGCGCCGCCCGGCACTCCAGCACCTCGAAGCGGTTGGCCGGCACGAGCACCGCGCGGCTCGGCTCGTCCAGCCGGTGATTGGCCCGGCCGATGCGCTGCATCAGCCGCGAGGAGCCCTTGGGCGCGCCGACATTGACCACGAGGTCCACCGCGCCCCAGTCGATGCCGAGATCGAGCGAGGAGGTGCAGACCACCGCCTTGAGCTTGCCCTCGCCCATCGCCGCCTCGACGCGCCGGCGCTGCGAGACGTCGAGCGAGCCATGATGCAGGGCGATGGGGAAGTTGGCGTCGTTGATGTGCCAGAGTTCCTGGAACAGCAGCTCCGCCTGCATGCGGGTGTTGACGAAGACCAGCGTCGTCGTGTGCCGCTCGATCAGGCCGTAGATCTCCTTGAGCGAATGGCGGGCCGTGTGCCCGGCCCAGGGCACATGGGCAGCGCTGTCGAGCATGGAGAGGTCGGGCGCCGCGCCGGGATCGGCGATCACCAGCTCACCCATTTCGCCGTTCCCGCGCTGCGGCACCAGCCAGCGGCGCAGCGTGTCCGGGTCGGCCACGGTGGCGGAGAGGCCGACCGTCTGCGCCATCGGGGCGATCGCGCGCAGCCGGGCGAGGCCGAGGCTGAGCAAATCACCGCGCTTGGAGCCGGCCAGCGCGTGCAGTTCGTCCAGCACGATCCGCTTGAGGTCGGCGAAGAGCGGCTCGGCATCGTCGGAGGCCAGCAGCAGCGCGATCTGCTCCGGCGTGGTCAGCAATATGTCAGGCGGGTCGCGCCGCTGGCGCTGGCGGCGCGAGGCCGGCGTGTCGCCGGTGCGGGTCTCGATGCGGACGGCCAAGCCCATTTCCTGCGCCGGCCGCTCCAGATTGCGGGCGACATCGACCGCCAGCGCCTTCAGCGGCGAGATGTAGAGCGTGTGCAGGCCGGGCGGGCGGGCGCTGTTGCGCGGGACGGGTCGGCCGGCGATCTCGACAAGGCTCGGCAGGAAGCCGGCCAGCGTCTTGCCCGCGCCGGTGGGGGCGATGAGCAGGGTGGAGCGCCCCGCGCGGGCCTGCGCCAGCAATTCCAGCTGATGCGCGCGCGGCGCCCAGCCCCTGCCGGCAAACCAGCGTCGGAACGGCTCGGGCAGAAGATCGTCGGGCGCGGCATTGATGTCAGGCACGGCGACAAGCTAGTCACTCGCCGCGCAATTGCGAGGGGGAACCCGGCCGCGCTCACCCCATTCGCTGCGCCACCACGACGAGGCCGGGCACGGGATGGCTGTGCTCCTTGCGCGCCCAGTCATCGGTGAAGGCGAGCAGGCTCAGCCCGGCATCGGCCAGGGCGTGGCGCACATAGGCCGGCGCATGGGCGAAGCGCAGCGTGTCGCGCAGCTTCACGCCGGCGCCGTCATGGGTCTCGGTGGTGAAGGCGAGCAGCCCGCCCGGCTCCAGCACGCGGCGGGCCTCGGTGAGGATCGGGGCGAGGTCGTCGAGATAGCAGAAGGCATCGCCGGCGAAGATCAGATCGACCTCGCGCGCCGGGCGCTCGCGCAGGAAGGCGACCATCTCGCCGGCCACCAGCGCGTCATAGATCGTCCGGCGCCTCGCATGGGCGACCATATTCGGCGAGAGGTCGACGCCCTCCATCCTGCCGATGCGGTGGACGAGACGGGCGCCGACCAGCCCGGTGCCGCAGCCCAGGTCCAGCCCGTGGGCGAAGGCGAAAGGGCGGCCCAGCCCTTCGCAGGCCCGCGCCAGCACCGCCTCGATCACCTCCGGCCCGCGATAGTCGAGCCGGGCCAGCGCGGCCTCGAAACGGTCGGCATATTGGTCGAACAGGGCGCGGACATAGGCTTCGCTCATGCCCGCCACCTCGCCCTCCAGCCGGGCGAGCCGCAGCGTGGCGCCCAGCGTGTCGGCGGGGTCGAGGGACAGCGCCGCCTCGAAGGCCGCGCGCGCACCGGGCGCATCGCCTGCCGCCTCGCGCGCCTCGCCGAGCAGGAACCAGCCCGGCGCGTACTGGCCGGCGCGGGCCACCGCCTCGGTCAGCAACTCGGCCGCGTCGGCCGCCCCGCCCTCCTCCATCAGCGCGCGCGCCCACTCGATCCGGCGATCGACCGTCGGGTCGCCGGAAGAAAGGATGAGCCGGCCGGAGGCCATGGGCGGGTGTCTCGCGAAAAAGCCGAAGGGCGCCCTATATAGGGTCCACCATGCGCCCGGAAGAGCTTCTCCACACCACCCCACAGGGGCTTTATTCGCCGGCCGGCGACTTCTTCATCGACCCGACGCGGCCGGTGGCGCGGGCGCTGATCACCCATGGCCATTCCGACCATGCCCGCGCCGGCCATGGCCGCGTGCTGGCGACGCGCCAGACGCTCGACATCATGGCCATCCGCTATGGCGAGGCCTTCGCCGGAACGACGCAGGCGGCCGATTATGGCCAGCGTCTGGAGGTGAACGGCGTCGGCGTCAGCTTTCATCCCGCCGGCCATATTCTCGGCAGCGCGCAGATCGCGCTGGAGTGGCGCGGCTGTACCATCGTCGCCTCGGGCGACTACAAGCCGGGCGCCGACCCCACCGCTTTGCCCTTCGCCCCCGTGCGCTGCCATGTCTTCATCTCGGAGGCGACGTTCGGCCTGCCGGTGTTCCGCCATCCCGCCCCCGCGGTGGAAATCGCCAAGCTGATGGAGTCGCTGGCGCTGTTTCCCGAGCGGGCGCATCTGGTCGGCGCCTATGCGCTGGGCAAGGCGCAGCGGGTGATGGCGCTGCTGCGCGCCGCCGGGCACGACCGGCCGATCATGCTGCACGGGGCGATGGAGAAGCTGACCGACTATTACCGCACGCAGGGCATCGATCTCGGCGAGACCCGCCCCGCCCGCGACGCCAGCCCGGCGGAGCGCGCCGGCGCGGTGGTGCTGTGCCCGCCGGGCGCGCTGGCCGATGTCTGGTCGCGGCGCTTTCCCGATCCCGTCACCGCCTTCGCCTCCGGCTGGATGCGCATCCGCGCCCGCGCCCGGCAGAACGGCGTCGAGCTGCCGCTGATCCTTTCCGACCATGCCGACTGGGACGAGTTGCAGGTCGCCATCCGCGCCACCGGCTGCGAGGAGCTGTGGGTGACGCACGGGCAGGAGGACGCGCTGGTGCACTGGGCGACGCAGGAAGGGCTGCGCGCCCGGCCGCTGCACATGGTCGGCTATGGCGAGGAGGAAGGCGAGAGCGCGACGCCCGACGCCCCCGCCCCGGAAGCGCCACCCCTCCCTGCCGGGGTGGCGGCGCCGTGAACCGCTTCGCCGCCTTGCTCGACCGCCTCGCCTATGAGCCGCGCCGCAATGGCAAGATAAGGCTTATCGCCGATTATTTCCGCCACACGCCGGACCCCGAGCGCGGCTGGGCGCTGGCCGCGCTCACCGGCGCGCTCTCCTTCCGCAACGCCAAGCCGGGGCTGATCCGCCAGCTCATCGGCGAGCGCACCGACCCGGTGCTGTTCGCCCTTTCCTATGACTATGTCGGCGACCTCTCGGAGACGGTGGCGCTGATGTGGCCGGCGCCGCCCTTGGCTTCCGTGCCCCCCTCATCCAACCCTCTCCCCCACGGGGAGAGGGCGTTGGACGTGGAGCAACCGGCTCCCTCTCCCCCACGGGGAGAGGGGTGGGGTGAGGGGGACGGCACCGCCGCGCAGAGGGCCCGCGACCTCCCACTTTCCGCCATCGTCGACGCCCTCACCCATATGGGCCGCGCCGAGATGCCGGCCGTGCTCGCCTCCCTGCTCGACCGGCTGGACGAGACCGGGCGCTGGGCGCTGCTCAAGCTCATCACCGGCGGCCTGCGCATCGGCGTTTCGGCGCGCCTGGCCAAAACAGCGGTGGCGGCGCTGGGCGAGCACGCGCCGGATGCGATCGAACTGGTCTGGCCGGGGCTGGCGCCGCCCTATGAAGAGCTGTTCGCCTGGGCCGAGGGGCGCGGGCCGAAGCCCGAGACCGAGGACCCCGCCCCGTTCCGGCCGGTGATGCTCTCCCATCCCTTGGAGGAGGCGGATGTCGACAAGCTCGACCCCGCCGCCTTCCGCGCCGAATGGAAATGGGACGGCATCCGCGTGCAGGCGGCCCGCGCCGCCGGGCCGGACGGGCGTCACGTCACACGGCTCTACAGCCGCACCGGCGAGGATATATCAGGCGCCTTCCCCGACCTTGCCGAGGCGCTGGCCTTTGACGGCGTGGTCGACGGCGAATTGCTGATCCTGCGCGAAGGACGGGTGCAGTCCTTCAACGTGCTGCAGCAGCGGCTGAACCGGAAGACGGTCTCGGCCAAGCTGATGCTGGAATTCCCCGCCCATATCCGCGCCTATGATGTGCTGGTGGCGGCGGGCGAGGATCTGCGCGAGCAGCCCTTCGACGCCCGCCGCGCCCGGCTGGAGGCGCTGATCTCAGCCCACCCCACGCAGGGACGGCTCGACCTCTCCCCGCTCGTGCCCTTTCCCAGCTGGGACGATCTCGCCGCCGCCCGCGCCGACCCCGCCGCGCATGGCGCCGGGGCGGATGCCGAGGCGGTGGAAGGGGTGATGCTGAAGCGCGCCGACAGCCCCTATCTGCCCGGCCGCCCCAAGGGGCCGTGGTGGAAATGGAAGCGCGACCCGCACAGCGTCGACGCCGTGCTGATGTATGCCCAGCGCGGCCACGGCAAGCGCTCCTCCTATTATTCCGACTACACGTTCGGCGTGTGGACGGGAGAGACCTCCGGCACCGGCGAGCTGGTGCCGGTGGGCAAGGCCTATTTCGGCTTCACCGATGCCGAGCTGATCGAGATCGACCGCTTCGTGCGCCGCCACACGGTCAACCGCTTCGGCCCGGTGCGCGAGGTGGTGCACACGCCGACCGAGGGGCTGGTGGTGGAAGTGGCGTTCGAGGGGCTGGCCCGCTCCACCCGCCACCGCTCCGGCCTCGCCATGCGCTTTCCCCGCATCGCCCGGCTGCGCTGGGACAAGCCGCCGCTTGAGGCCGACCGGCTGGAGACGCTGGAGAAGATGATCGGCGACGAAAGCCATGCTCCCCGCCGCCCCACGGCCGTGCTAGGGAAGCAGCGTTCGCCTGCCGGGGAAATGTGAGTCATGGCCGATAATCAGCTTGCCCGCTGGATGGGCGGTTCGCCCTTCTGGGTCCTCCTGCGGCTCGTCGCGCTCTCGGTGGTGGTCGGCGTCATCCTCGCCGCGCTCGGGCTCGATCCGTTCAACATTCTCTCCAGCCTGGAGAGCCTGGTGCGGCACCTGTTCAATTTCAGCTTCGAGGCGATCGAACGGCTGTGGCGCTATTTCGTCCTGGGCGCCGTGATCGTGATCCCGCTCTGGCTGATCCTGCGCATCGCCAGCCGCGGCCGCTGATCCCGTGAAAGTCACGGTCGCCGGCCGGGTCGAGGTCACGTCCCGGCGGTTTCTCGTCCTCGCGCTGCCGGCGACGCTGGCGCAGATGACGACGCCCGTGCTCGGGCTGGTCGCGACAGGCGCCATCGGCCGGCTGGGCGATGCGGTGCTGCTCGGCGCCGTGGCGCTGGGCGCACTTCTGTTCGATTTCGCCTTCTGGATCTTCGGCTCGATCCGCATGGGCACGGCCGGCCTCACCGCGCAGGCGCTGGGGCGCGGCGAGAGCGTGGAACTGCGCGCCGTGCTGATCCGGGCGCTGCTGATCGCAGCCGTCATCGGCCTCGCCCTCATCGTGCTGCACGGGCCGCTCGCCGACCTCGCCTTTCTCGGCATGGGCGCGAGCGAAGGGGTGCGGAGCGCGGCGACGGTCTATTTCTCCATCCGCATCCTCTCGGCGCCCTTCGCCATCGCCAATTTCGCCGTGCTCGGCTGGCTGGTCGGGATCGCCCGCACCGATATCGGCCTCGGGCTGCAGATCCTCATCGCCGCTGTGAACGCGGTGGCGACCGTCGCTCTGGTGCTGTGGTGGGATTTCGGCATCGCCGGCGCCGCGTGGGCCAATGTGCTGGCGGAAATCACCGGCACGGCGTTCGGCCTCATCGCCGCCGCCCGGCTGGTGGGGCGCGACTGGCGGGTGCCGTGGCGCACGGTGATCGACCGCGTCCGGCTGGTCGAGACGGTGGCGGTCAACCGCGACATCATGATCCGCACCGCGCTGATCATGAGCGTGATCCTGTTCTTCACCGCGCAGGGGGCGCGGCATGACGACGTGACGCTGGCGGCCAATGCGGTGCTCTACAACATCGTCATGGTCTCGGCCTTTTTCCTCGACGGCTTCTCCACCGCCGCCGAGCAGATCTGCGGCCAGAGCGTCGGGGCGAAGGACCGGGCGGGCTTCCGGCGCGCGGTGCGGCTGGTGCTGTTCTGGGGCTTCGGCTTCGCCGCGCCGGCCACCGCGCTGCTGCTGGTCGGCGGCGGGCCGCTGATCGACCTGCTCTCGGCCAATGAACAGGTGCGCGAGGTCGGGCGTGCCTTCCTGCCACTGGCGGCGCTGACCCCGCTGCTCGGCGTCGCCGCCTTCGCCTATGACGGCATCTATGCCGGCGCCACCTGGGCCCGCGACATGCGCAACATGATGATCCCGGCGGTGGCGCTGTTCTTCCTCGCCTGGTGGCTGACGCTGCCGCTCGGCAATAGCGGCCTGTGGCTGGCCTATCTCGCCTTCATCGCCGGGCGCGGGGTGTTCCTGGCGCTGCGGCTGCCGGCGCTGGAGCGGGGCACCTTCGGCTAGAGCATTTTCGAGCGAAGTGGGTTCCGGTTCGCGTGAAGAAAATGCGTAAAAACAAAAACCTAGAGCACATCAGGTGAACCCGTTTTCACCTGATGTGCTCTAACCCGGGAACGGCGCCGCCACCAGTTCGCGCGCGCGCCGCCCCGCCAGCGCGGCGAGCGTGGTGGTTTCGCGCGTGAGCTTGGCCCGCAGGCCGTCCTTGATCTTCTCCACCAGCCCCAGCCCCTCATAGACCAGCCCGGAATAGAGCTGGATGAGGTTCGCCCCGGCCTCGATCTTCGCCAGCGCCGTGGCGGCGCTGTCGATGCCGCCGACGCCGATCAGCGGGAAGGCGCCGTCCACCCGCACATAGGTCTCCGCCAGCATGCGGGTGGAGAGGGCAAAGAGCGGCCGGCCCGAGAGCCCGCCGGTCTCACCCTTGTCCGCCGAACGCAGGCTCGCGGGACGGGAGATCGTGGTGTTGGAAACGATCAGCCCGTCGATCCGCCGCCGCCGCGCCACCATGACCACGCCGTCGAGATGGGGCAGAGCGAGATCGGGCGCGATCTTCAGCAGCAGCGGTACGCCGGGCGCGGCCTCGTCACGCGCCGCGATCACCCGCGCCAGCAGCTCGTCGAGCGCGTGCTCCTCCTGCAGATCGCGCAGGCCCGGCGTGTTGGGCGAGGAGACATTGGCGGTGAAATAGCTCGCCACCCCGGCAAAGGCGCGGATGCCGGAGACATAGTCGGCGGCGCGGTCGGTGCTGTCCTTGTTCGCTCCGACATTCACCCCGACGATCCCGGGCGCCCCGCGTTTTGTCCGGGCGGCGAGGCGCGCCAGCGCCGGGCCATGGCCGCCGCTGTTGAAGCCGTAGCGGTTGATCACCGCGCGGTCCTCGACCAGGCGGAAATTGCGCGGGCGCGGATTGCCCGGCTGCGGGCGCGGGGTGATCGTTCCCACCTCGACGAAGCCGAAGCCGGCGCCGAGCATGGCGTCCGGCACCTCCGCCTCCTTGTCGAAGCCCGCCGCCAGCCCCACCGGGTTGGGAAAGGCGAGGCCGAAGGCAGAAACCTTGAGGCGGGAATCGTCCACCGGCAAAGGCCGGGGCGGCAGGCAGGCGAGCGCGCGGATCGACAGGCCGTGCGCGGTCTCGGGGTCCAGCATCCGGGCGAAGGGAAGGGCGAGGTCGAGCAGGCGGCTCATGGGATCAACCTTCCAGCGCGGGAAACAGATGGCGCCCATGCGGCCCGAGCGGCAGCTCGCGCACATAGGCCACCGCGTCGAGCGGCAGCGGGCCGTAGAGATGGGGGAACAGGTCGCCGCCGCGCGAGGGCTCCCAGCGCAGCGTGTCCGGCGGCAGAAGTTCCACCCGGATCGCCACCAGCAGCAGATCGTCCTGCCCGGCAAAGTGCTTCGCGGCGGTCTCCGCCACCTGCCCGGCGGTGGAGAAATGGATGAACCCGTCCGCCACATCCACCGGCGCGCCCTCGAACCGCCCGGCGGCTTCCGCCGCCTGCCACAGCGTGCGCGGCGCGATCTTGTAGATGAGGCTTGCCTGCGCTGCCGCCATGTCCAAATCCCCCGCGTTGCCGTCGGGGTCCGTCCTACAGGGCCCCGGCGGCACTGGCAACGCGGCGCCAGGCGTCAATGATCGCCTGCGCCGAGAGGCGGATATCGTCATCGGTGGTGGAGAAGCCGATCACCGACAGCCGCAGGATCCAGCCTCCCCGCCATGAAGCGCCGGCAGCGAAGCAGGTGCCCTCCTCCTGCACCGCGGCGATGGTGGCGCGGGTCAGCGCGTCGCCTTGCACCCCCTCCGGCGCCCCCGCCGAAGCGCCGCCGAAGCGCACCGCCACCTGGTTCAGCACCACCTCGTTCAGCACCGTGATGCCGGGCTCGGCGGCGAGCAGGTCGGCCAGAAGCCGCGCCTGCGCGCAATGGCGCTCCACCATGGCGGCGATGCCCTTGCGGCCGAAATGGCGCAGCAGCGCCCAGCTGGCGAAGCCGCGCGCCCGGCGCGACAGCTCCGGTACGTAATGCGAGGGGTCGCGCTCATGCTCGCTCACCGGCGGCAGATAGCTCGCCGCGATCGTCATCGCCCGGCGATGGGCGCCCGCATCGCGCACAATGGCATAGCCGCAATCGAACGGCGTCTGCAGCCATTTGTGCCCGTCGGTCGCCCAGGAATCGGCCCCCTCGACGCCGGCGGCGAGGGACGCCCGGGTGGGGCAGGCCCGCGCCCACAGGCCGAAGGCGCCGTCCACATGCACCCACCCCGCCCGCGCCTGGGCGAGCGGCACGATCCGCTCATGCGCGTCGGTGGCGCCGCTATGGATGTGCCCAGCCTGCGTCACCACGATCAGCGGCGCGCCCTCGGGCACCTCGCGCGCCAGCAAATCCGCGAAGGCATCCGGCTGCATGACGCCCTGCGCGTCGGTGGGCACGCGGATCAGGCTCGCCTTGCCGAAGCCGAGATACTGCAGGGCGGAGAACACGCTGGCATGCGCCTCCTCGCCGATCAGCACCCGCACCGGCGGGGCGCCGAACAGGCCGAGCGCTTCCACATCCCACCCTGCCCGGCGCAGCACCTCGCCGCGCGCGGCGGCGAGGGCGACGAAGCTCGCCATGGTGGCGCCGGTGACGAAGCCGACCGAGCACTCGGCGGGCAGGCGCAGCACCTCCAGCAGCCAGCGCGCCGCCACCGTCTCGGCGGCGGCGGCGGCGGGCGCGGCGACATGATTGGCGGTGTTCTGGCCCCAGGCGGCGGTCAGCCAGTCGGCGGCGACGCCGACCGGATGCGAATTGCCGATGACCCAGCCGAAGAAGCGCGGCCCGGTGGCGGCGTGCAGGCCCGGCTCGGCCCGCGCCACCAGTGCCGCCAGCACGTCCGGTGCCGCCATGCCCTCGTCGGGCAGCGCGTCGTCGAAGGCGGCGACGCAGTCGGCATAGCTCGCCGCCGCCCGCTGATGCGCCGGCGGCGCGGTGCGATAGGCGATGGCCCGGCGCGCCGCCGCCAGCAGCACCGCCTCCATCTCATCGTCCGGTGCGTTGTGTCCTGTCATCCCCGCCCCTGCCCCGAAGGGCGGCCATCCTAGGCAGCGCGCGCGCCCTGTCCAGCGCCGGGCACCGGCGCCGCCGATTGCGCGTCAACGAGGCTGGACAGCGGCAGAAATAGGGTATAATTCCTAGATAGCAGATAAAATTCCGGACACGACTCATGCTGAGCCACGCGCATATCTGGCGCGCCCTCGACACGCTGGCGGAGCGGCTGGGCCTTAGCGCCTCGGCGCTGGCCCGCCGCGCCGGGCTGGACGCCACCACCTTCAACCGTTCCAAGCGCGAGGCGCCGGACGGGCGGCCGCGCTGGCCCTCCACCGAGAGCATCGCCAAGGTGCTGGCCGCCACCGGCACCAGCCTCGACGAATTCATGGCGCTGATGGACGGGGCGGGCAGCGGGCGCCGCGCCATCCCGCTGATCGGCTTCGCGCAGGCGGGCGAAGGCGGCTTTTTCGACGATGCCGGCTTTCCGGTCGGCGGCGCCTGGGACGAGATCGCCTTTCCCAATGTCGGCGACGAGCACGCCTATGCGCTGGAGATTTCAGGCGATTCCATGCTGCCGCTGTACCGCGACGGCGATGTCGTCGTGGTCTCGCCGGCGGCGCCGATCCGGCGCGGCGACCGGGTTGTGGTGAAGACCCGCGAGGGCGAGGTGCTGGCCAAGGAGCTGAAGCGCCAGACCAACCGCACGGTGGAACTGCGCTCGCTCAACCCCGAGCACCCCGACCGGCTGCTGCAGGAGGCCGATATCGCCTGGATCGCCCGCGTGCTCTGGGCGAGCCAGTAGCCGCGCACAAAAACGGCCCCGCTGGGGGGCCGTCTGTCGAAACCGTTTCGCGTCGCGGCGGTCAGCAGCGCACCGCCACGCGGCGGCCATAGCGGTCATAGGCGTAGCAGTCGCCCGGCGAGGTCGCCGCGCCGATCACCGCGCCGGTGCCCGCGCCCACGCCCGCGCCAATGGCCGCGCCGGTACCACCGCCGGCGATGCCGCCGATCACCGCACCCGTGCCGCCGCCGATCAGCGCGCCGCCGGCCGCGCGGCGTTCCGTGGTGGTGCAGGCAGCGATGCTGAGCGTGGCCAGCGAAAGCACAACGATCTTGAGCATGATCCCTCTCCTTTTGAGCATGCCGGACCTGCCCAGCAGATCGCGACGGCCATTGCCTGATGTCGAATGCGCCCCGCGCCACCGCATCGGCTGCGGCGGAGCGCCCGAGGGGTAACGTGCGCTTCGCCTGCCAGTTCCACTGTCATGGAGTATGCGTAGCATCCGGGCCTTGCACGCTTCGCCGCGCGTAGTATTCTATAAAAATAATCGATTTTTGACGGGAGTTCGCCATGACCATCCGCCTTGGGGACATCGTTCCCGATTTCACCGCCGACACCACCGAAGGCCAGATCCGCTTCCATGAGTGGCTGGGCGATTCCTGGGGCGTGCTGTTCTCGCACCCCAAGAACTTCACCCCGGTCTGCACCACCGAGCTCGGCCAGGTGGCGCGGCTGAAGCCGGAATTCGACCGCCGCAACGTCAAGGTGATCGGCCTCTCGGTCGATCCGCTCGACGCGCATGAGAAATGGGCGGAGGATATCGCCGAGACGCAGGGCTACGCCCCGAATTTCCCGCTGATCGCCGATCCCGAGCGCACCGTCTCCGGCCTCTACGACATGATCCACCCCAACGCCTCCGACACGATGACGGTGCGCTCGGTGTTCGTCGTCGGGCCGGACAAGAAGCTGAAGCTCTCGCTCACCTACCCCGCCAGTGCCGGGCGCAATTTCGACGAGATCCTGCGGGTGATCGATTCGCTCCAGCTCACCGCCCAGCATGCGGTGGCGACGCCGGCGAACTGGAAGGACGGCGAGGACGTCATCATCGTCCCCTCGGTCAGCGACGAGGCGGCGAAGGAGAAGTTCCCCGGCGGCTGGAAGGCGCTGAAGCCCTATCTGCGCATGGTGCCGCAGCCGGGCAAGTGAGGGCGCGGCCGACCGGCTCGCAAAATGAAGGCGTCATCCCGGCCGGCGCGAAGCGCAGAGCCGGGGTCGTCCGCCAATGTCAGGCGACCCCGAACCACGCGATCCCGGATCGGCCCTGCGGCCGTCCGGGAGGACCGTGCCGTGCTGCACCCCCTCAGGGCGTCAGCGGCTTGCGGTACTGGATGAAGCCGGTGCGCTCGGCCACGCCATTATAGAGCCGCTGCGCCGTCTGATTGGTCTCATGGGTCAGCCAATAGACCTTCGGGCTGCCCTTCGCCGTGGCCTCGGCCGCGACATGGTCGATCAGCCGGCGGCCGAGGCCCTGCCCGCGCTGGCTGGCATCCACATACAGGTCGTTGAGGTAGCACACCGCGCCCACCGACCAGGTGGAGCGGTGGAACAGCCAGTGCGCCAGCCCTACGGCCTGCCCACCCGCATCGAAGGCGAGCGCGCCATGCACCGGCTCGGCCGGGTCGAGCAGGCGCTGCCACGTCGTCGCCGTCACTTCCGCCGGCAGCGTCGCCTCGTAGAAGACGAGATAGGCCTGCCAGAGCGGTAGCCAGCGGGCGTGGTCGTCCGGGGTGAGCGCGCGAATATCCGTCATGTCAGCACCCTGCCTGCGGCGAGATCGCTGCCGCGTAAGAACTCATCCGCCGCCATTGCCCGGCTGCCGGCCTTCTGCACCTCGACCAGCCGCACGGCGCCGTTACCACAGGCGATGGTGAGCGCCTCGTCCAGTAGCGTGCCCGGGGCGCCTATCCCCTCGACCCGCGTCGAGCGCAGCACCTTCACCCGCGTGCCGGCAAGATCGAACCACGCGCCGGGAAAGGGGGAGAGGCCGCGAATATGGTCGTGCACCGCCTGTGCCGGCTGGCTCCAGTCGATGCGGGTCTCGCTTTTGTCGATCTTGGCGGCATAGGTCACGCCCTCGGTCGGCTGCGGCGTGAAGGAGAGCGCCCCGCGCTCCAGCGCCGCCAGCGCCCGGCCCATCAGGTCGCCGCCGACGATCATCAGCCGGTCATGCAGTTCGCCCGCCGTCATGTCAGGCCCGATGGCGACGCGCTCCACCAGCCCGACCGACCCGGTGTCGAGCCCGGCCTCCATCTTCATGACCGCGACGCCGGTTTCAGTGTCACCGGCCATGATGGCACGCTGGATCGGCGCGGCGCCGCGCCAGCGCGGCAGCAGCGAGGCGTGCAGATTGAGGCAGCCCAGCGCCGGCAGGTCGAGAATGGCCTGCGGCAGCAGGCGGCCATAGGCGACGACCACGGCGGCGTCCGCCTCATGCGCGGCGAAAATCTCGGCCGCCTCGTCGGTGCGCAGCGTCGCCGGGGTCAGCACCGGAATGCCGAGCCGTTCCGCCGCGCGGTGCACCGGCGAGGGCACCAGATCCAGCCCGCGCCGCCCGGCCGGCGCCGGCGCGCGCGTATAGGCCGCCACCACCTCGTGGCCGGCGCCGACGATCTCGACCAGGGTGGAGACCGCGAAATCGGGCGTGCCCATGAAGACGATGCGCATGTGGCTCCCCGCTGGGATATGGAGACGAGGCGTCGCGAGCGGCGGGGGTCAGTCCCCGATCCGCTCCTTCTTCGCCAGCTTGGTGAACTTGGTGATCACCCGGTCGCGCTTGAGCTTGGAGATATGGTCGATGAACAGCACGCCGTTGAGATGGTCGATCTCGTGCTGCACGCAGGTGGCGAGCAGGCCGTCGGCGTCGATTTCCTGCGTCTCGCCGTTCAGGTCCATGTAACGGATCTTCACGCGGGCCGGCCGCTCGACATCGGCGTAATATTCCGGGATCGACAGGCAGCCCTCGGAATAGACCGACAATTCCTGCGACGCGGCGATGATTTCCGGGTTGATCAGCGCCAGCGGGTGCTTCTCGCGCTCGGCATCCTCGTCGCCGTCCTCGTCCTGCGCCTCGCGCGAGCCGACATCGACGGTGACGATGCGCTCGGGAATGCCGACCTGGATCGCCGCCAGCCCGATGCCGGGCGCGTCATACATGGTCTCGAACATGTCCTCGACGATCGCGCGCACGCGCGCATCCACCCGCACGATGGGATCGGAGATCTGGCGCAGGCGGGTGTCCGGGAGGATCACGAGAGGACGTATCGACATGCCGTCCAGATAATCGCTGGCCGGGCCGCGGTCAACGGAACGAATGCACGGTTCGGGCGGGATGTTCACTCTACGTTCGCGCCTGCCGCAGAATCTGCTAGAAGCGGATCATGGATCAGGTTCTGTTCGTCCTCGGCGCGCAGCCCGTGACGCTGGCCCAGCTGGTGGCCGGCGCGGGCGCGCTCGCCTTCCTGCTGCTGGTGGCGGTGCTGCGCGCGGTCTCCCGCAGCGCCCGGCAGAACGCGGCCGAGGCGGACGAGCAGGCGCGCCGGGCCGACGAGCTCGAAATGCGGCTGGTGGAACTCGCCCGCACCCAGGCGGAAACGGTGGGGCGGGTGCAGTCCATGGCCGAAGTCCTGGCGCACCGTCAGGGCGAACTCGCCCGCGCGGTGGCGGAGCGGCTCGACGCCTCCTCGCACCGCATGGGCGAGAGCCTGGCGCGGGCCAGCGAGGCGACGCATGAGAACCTCGCCCGGCTCAATGACCGGCTCGCCATCGTCGACCAGGCCCGCGCCAGCCTGGGCGAACTCTCGGGGCAGGTGATGAGCCTGCGCGAGACCCTGTCCAACAAGCAGGCGCGCGGCGCGTTCGGCGAGGGCCGGTTGCAGGCGATCGTCGCCGACGCGCTGCCGCGCGACAGCTTCGCCTTCCAGCACACGCTGGGCAATGGCAAGCGCGCCGACTGCGCGATCTTCCTGCCCGGCGACAGGCGCCCGCTGCTGGTCGATTCCAAATTTCCGCTGGAAGCGATCACCGCCTTTCGCGAGGCGCGGACGCCGGAGGCCCGCAAGCCGGCCGAGACGCGGCTGAAGGGCGATGTCGGCCGGCATGTGAAGGACATCGCCGAGCGCTACCTCATCAGCGGCGAGACGCAGGACGTGGCGCTGATGTTCGTGCCGTCGGAATCGGTCTATGGCGAATTGCACGAACATTTCGACGACATCATCCAGCAGGCCTTCCGCGCCCGCGTCATCCTCGTCTCGCCCTCGCTGCTGATGCTGGCGGTGCAGGTGGTGCAGTCCATCTGCAAGGATGCCCGCATGCGCGAACAGGCCGACCTCATCCGCGCCGAATGCGGCAAGCTGGTCGCCGACGTGATCCGTCTGCGCGAGCGGGTCGGCAATCTGCAGCGGCATTTCGGCCAGATGAACGAGGATGTGGCGCAGGCGCTGACCTCCGCCGACAAGATCGCCAAGCGCGGCGAGCGGATCGAGCAGCTGGAATTCGAGGCCGACGGGCCCTCGGGTGATAGTGGACTGGCGGAGCTGCTGCCGACCCCGCCGCTTTCCACAGCTTCCCTGCGCGGCGCGGCGGAATAGCGCGCCGGTCTTTAATCCGTCCAATTCGCAAGCACCGGCTTTTCTGATAGTTTGATAGAACGTTTCTATCGTTACGTCTCTGAGAAAGCCTCCCGCGTGATCGACCGTTTCGAACTTCTGCTTGCCCTCGCCAAGGAGCGCCATTTCGGCCGCGCCGCCGAATCCTGCGGCGTCACCCAGCCCACCCTCTCGGCCGGCCTCAAGCAGCTGGAGGAGCAGCTGGGCGTGCGCCTGGTCGAGCGCGGCTCGCGCTTCATCGGCTTCACCCCGGAAGGCGAGCGAGCGCTGCAATGGGCGCGGCGGGTCATCGGCGATGTGCGCGCCATGCGGCAGGAAATCGCCGGCATGCGCAAGGGGCTGTCCGGCCATCTGCGCATCGCCGCCATTCCCACCGCGATGCCGATGCTGTCGGAACTCACCACGCCGTTCCACGCCAAGCATGCCGATGTGCGCTTCACCCTCATTTCCGCCTCCTCCAACGAGGTGCTGCGGCTGATTGAAAATCTGGAGGCCGATGCCGGCGTCACCTATCTCGACAACGATCCGCTCGGGCGGCTGAAGACGGTGCCGCTCTACAAGGAGGGGTACCGCTTCCTGACCTCCGTCGGCGCCCCGCTGGGCGACCGCGCCACGGTGACGTGGGAAGATGTCGCGCAGGTGCCGCTGTGCCTGCTCACCCCCGACATGCAGAACCGCCGCATCGTCGACAAGCAACTGGCCGAGGCCGGCCACGCCACGATCGTCCCGATGCTGGAAGCCAACTCCACCATCGCCCTGCTCTCGCATGTGCGGACCGGCAAATGGGCGAGCGTGGTCGCCAACACGCTGGCGGACGTGTTCGCCTTTCCCGCCAGCATCCGCTCCATCCCGATCGAGGGGCCGGAGGTGCTGCACCAGATGGGCCTCGTCGTGCTCGACCGCGAGCCGATGACCCCCATCGTCACCGCCCTGCTGGCGGAAGCCCGCGCCGTCGCGCCGGGATTGACCGAGCGGATCTGACCCAGCGGATCTGACCGACCGCCTCGCGCGGGGAACCCTGAGCCGTCTCATCGGTTGTCCCGCCATGCGGCCACGGCCGGATCGTGATGTGGAGGCTTACATGCTGGGTTGGGCGCTGACCTTTCTCGTGGTGGCTCTGATCGCCGCCGTTCTCGGCTTCGGCGGCATCGCCGGGACCGCGATCGAAATCGCCAAGATCATCTTTTTCGTCGCCATCATCCTGTTCCTGGTGTCGGCGGTGTTCGGCTTCATGCGGCGCGGCCGGGCACCCTAGTCGGGTGCCTCGCCCAATTGACGCGGAATGCAAAACGCCCCCGGCCGAAACCGGGGGCGTTCTCGCGTGGGGCGCGCGAGTGGAACAGGCATGGCATTTTAAGGGATCGGTCGGTCAGTCAGCCGGCGGTGCGGCCGGTCAGGTGCGCTCGGCGGCCAGCACCGCCCGCGTGGTCTTGTCGGGGCCGAAATCGCTGGCATCGTCCAGCGCCAGCATCTCGCCGAGACGCTTGCGCGCCCGGTTTACCCGGCTCTTGATGGTGCCCACCGCGCATTGGCAGATATCGGCGGCTTCTTCATAGGAAAAGCCCGACGCCCCCACCAGCACCAGAGCCTCCCGCTGGTCGGACGGCAGCTGGTCGAGCGCCGCGCGGAAATCCTCGAAGTCCAGATGGGTGTTCTGGTCGGGATTGCTGGTCAGCGTCGCGGCGAACGCCCCGTCCGAATCCGGCACTTCGCGCCGGCGCTTGCGGTATTCCGAGCGGAACAGGTTGCGCAGGATGGTGAACAGCCACGCCGGCAGGTTGGTCCCCGGCCGGAAGCTGGAAATATTGGCGAAGGCGCGCAGAAGCGTCTCCTGCACAAGATCGTCGGCGCGGTCGACGCTGCCCGACAGCGAGATGGCGAAGGCGCGCAGATTGGGAATGGCGGCGATGATCTCGTCGCGCAATGTCGGATCGAACCTGCTCACTTCCGCCCTCCGCCCTCGCCGGACGAGGGGTCCGCCTTATCGAGCTTGGAAAGCAGGTCCATGAACCGATCCGGCACACCCTGGCGCACCACGTCATCATACATGGCGCGCAGGTGCTGACCGATCTTGGCCTGGATATCGCTGCCGAGGACGGTTCCCTTGCCGTCGCCGAGAGGAGAAGAGGGCCCATCCGCCATCGCGGACGCGCTCTCGGATTGATCGTCACTCATCAGTTTCTTTCCCGACATTGAGCCCCCGGAAATGGTCGAGAGGAGTTGGCTCCGTCGCTGCATACGAAGTCACAACGGGCCAGATGCGAAACGGTTCCGGTAAATGTCGGTGCGTCGCATAAATTTTTCGCCTACTCCGGAACCGATCGGTCCATGATGCGTTAACAGCCGCTTCACAATTTGCAGCTTCGGGGAGACGCGAGTGAGCACTTCTCAACTTGTCGCGCAGCACCTGCCCTTTCTGCGCCGCTATGCGCGCGCACTCAGTGGCAGCCAATCGGCTGGCGACGCCTATGTCACGGCCATGCTCGAGACCCTTATCGCCGACCCCAGCACGCTCGACCGCACCGTGGACCCCCGCGTGGCGCTCTATAGCCTGCTCACCCGCCTGTGGGATTCGGTGGCGCTGAACGCGCAGGTCGACGCCGTTCCCGCCCCGCTGCAGGGCGAGCGGCGCCTCGGTCACATCACCCCGGTGGTGCGGCAGGCCTTCCTTCTCGTGTCCCTCGAAGGGTTCTCCGAGGAAGAGGCCGCCGGCATCCTTGAGATCGACGTGCCCACCCTTCGCAACCTGGTGGAAGACGCCGGGCGCGAACTGGCGGCGGAGATCGCCACCGACGTGCTGATCATCGAGGACGAGCCCTTCATCGCGCTCGATCTTGAGGGCCTCGTGGAAGGCCTCGGCCACCGCGTCACCGGCATCGCCCGCACCCATACCGAGGCGGTGGATCTGGCCCGCCGCAAGGCGCCCGGCCTCATCCTCGCCGACATCCAGCTGGCCGACGGCTCGTCCGGGCTCGATGCGGTGAACGAGCTGATCGAGAAGACCGAGGTTCCGGTCATCTTCATCACCGCTTACCCCGAGCGCTTCCTCACCGGCGTGCGCCCCGAGCCGGCCTTCCTGATCGCCAAGCCCTTCCAGCCGTCGACCGTCGCCGCCGTCATCAGCCAGGCGCTGTTCTTCGAGCGACGCGCCCGCCCGCGGGAGCAGCGCGCTACCGCCTGAGCCTCATAAATGCCCCTGCCTGACATCGCTCTCGTCGACAACGCGGCACGCTGGATCACGGTCCTGTCGTCGCTGGCGATTTTCGTGGGGCTGGTGCGCCTTCTGCACCTGCGCCGCAATATCGCCCTCCGCACCCGGCTCCTGGGCCTGCTTCTGGCAACCCTGGTGCTGATGTTCGGCGTGCTGTCGCTGCTCGTCATCTTCGATTTCGGCAGCACCTTCCCGTTGCTGCCGATGGCCGTGCGCATCGGCATCGCGTTGCTGAACCTCGTCGGGGCGGTGGCGCTGTGGTCGAACTTCGCCGCGCTGATCGACATGCCGACGCCCCGCCACGCGGTCAGCGAGCAGCGCCGGCTCACCCTTGAGCTGGCCACCGCCCTGCAGCGCTATGAGATGGCGCTGCGCGGCTCCAATGTCGCGATCTTCACCCAGGATCGCGACCTGCACTACACCTCGGTCAGCAAGCCGCTGTTCGGCTTTCCGGTCGAACGGGTGCTCGGTTCCACCGATGCCGACCTGCTCGGCGAGGGCCATGCCCGTGCGCTCACCCTTTTGAAGCGCGAGGCGCTCGGCTCCTCATCCTCGCGCAAGGGCGAGATCGAGATCGAGGAGGCCGGCCGCAAATACTGGTACGACATCCATATCGATCCGCTGCGCGACCTCGCCGGCACCACGGTGGGGCTGACCGGCGCCGCCGTCGACGTCACCGAGCGCAAGGAGAACGAGCAGCATCTGCGCCTTCTCATGCGCGAGCTGACCCACCGCTCGAAGAACCTGCTGGCGGTGATCCAGGCCATGGCCCGCCAGACCGCCCGCCATGCCGGTTCGATCGACGGTTTTGTGGAGATTTTCAGCGCCCGGCTGCAGGCCCTGTCGAAGTCGCACGATCTGCTGGTGCAGGAGAGCTGGTACGGCGCCTCGCTGGCGGACATGGTGCGCTCCCAGCTCGGCCATCATCTCGACCGCGAGAACAGCCAGTTCACCATCAAGGGCCCGAACCTGTTCCTCAAGCCGGAAGCGGCGCAGAATATCGGCCTCGCCATTCACGAGCTCTCCACCAATGCCGCCAAATATGGCGCGCTGTCGGTGCCCACAGGCCATGTCGACATCACCTGGACGCGGCGCACGCCGGAAGCCGGTGGTGGCTTCGAACTCTCCTGGCGCGAACGCGGCGGGCCTGAGGTGACGAAGCCCGCCGGCCGCGGCTTCGGCTCGCTGGTGATCGAGCGCAACCTGGCGCGTGCTCTTGATGGGACCGTCGAACTCGACTTCGCCCCGTCCGGCCTCGTCTGCTCGGTCAGCGTGCCCGAGAGCCATCTGATCCCGGACCGCTGAGCGCGCCGGCCCGTCCGCGACGGAACCGCAATCGCCCCCCCGCCCGCGCACCGAAACGTGATCGCCGGCGGGAACGCAAACCCTTCCCGCGCATTAACCTTAAGACGACGGCGACCCGTGTCGCCGCCCGATTTTTCACCCAAGCAAGCGTCTGCGGACAAGCTCCGGCGGCGGCGTGGCTCACGCCGTCGTGCCGATGGCGGCTGCCTGCGGACATCAGCCGGAAGGGGACGCCGTGATGACGGGCATCGACAGCATCTTCAAAGGTTCCGCCTATCTTCTCGGCGCCGTGACCGGCGTGGCGCTCATGGTGCCGCTCGCCGCCGGCGCCCTCGCCACCGGCTCGATGACGCGGGCGGCACCGCAGGTCGTGGCAATCGACACCTTCGGCCCCATGATGCAGCCCGGCCAGGGCGCGGTGCAGGCGCATCTCGTCAACCGCACCGCCAAGAGCTCCCGCCTCGATCTGGCACAGCGCCCGGCGGCCGCCTCGACGGCCCCGGCGGTGATCGTGCCGGCCCGCGCGCCCGCAACGATGCCGGCGCCGGCGCCGGTCATGGTTAATAATCTGCCGGAGCCCGCCCCTGCAGCGCCGAGCCGCGCCACCCGGACGCCGAAGGGCTGCCTCTCCGCGCTTGGCGTAACAAAGCACAGTCTATCGACCGAAGAGCTGACGGTCTGCGTCGCCGATGCCTCGCTGATCGGTCACGGTTGACGCCGGCTTAACTCTATACCTTTCAACGTAAATCAAAGACTGGCCGGAACTTCTAGCAATCCGGTTCGTTTATTCTGCAGACGACCGAGCAGTCGGTCTGATTTACGAAATCTCGAAAACACGACGGAGAAGACGATGACCAGTAAGCTTGCGACACTCACCGCCGCCGCTGCCCTGGCGCTCGCCCCGGCGGTCGCCTTCGCCCAGAGCCCGGCCCCGCAGACCACCACGCCGCCGGCCGCCAGCCCGGTGCAGCCGGATGCGGGCAACCCGCAGGCCCCGGCGTCCGAGATGCCCGCGACCACCCCGACCCCCGGCACCGCCGGCTCGACCGACAGCATGGCCCCGGCCAGCTCGGCGATGGGCAACCCCGCCACGCCCAAGTTCGTCAGCGCCCAGAGCTCCGGCCAGTGGCTGGGCTCGGACCTGAACGGCAGCGAGGTCGTGACGTCGAATGACGAAGATCTCGGCTCGATCAGCGACGTGCTCGTCGAGCGCGACGGCCGCATCGTCGCCGTGGTGATCGATGTCGGCGGCTTCCTCGGCCTCGGCGCCAAGCCGGTCGCGGTGTCCTTCGACTCGCTGACCGCCACCCCGACCGATGATGGCGACAAGATCGTCGTCACGCTCAGCAAGGAAGAGCTGAACGCGGCGCCGGAGTTCAAGAGCCTGGAGCAGGTGCGTTCGGACACCAACACCGGGATGACCGGCTCCGCCACCGGGACCACCGGCACGACCACCAACTGACACCTAACGGTTCGGCCGCCCCGCGCGGCCCTCATGTAGCGACCGCCGGCATCCGCCGTGCCGTCAGGATGGACATGCCCGGCCCTCGCGCCGGGCATGTCTCGTTCAAAGGCTTTGCCCGGCCCTCGCGCCGGGCATGTCTCGTTAAAGGCTCTGCCCGGCCCTCGCGCCGGGCATGTCTCGTTCAAAGGCTCTGCCCGGCCCTCGCGCCGGGCATGTCTCGTTCAAAGGCTCTGCCCGGCCCTCGCGCCGGGCATGTCTGGTTCAAAGGCTCTGCCCGGCCCTCGCGCCGGGCATGTCTGGTTCAAAGGCTTTGCCCGGCCCTCGCGCCGGGCATGTCTCGTTAAAGGCTCTGCCCGGCCCTCGCGCCGGGCGCATGCCTTTCGCGCCTCTGGCAGCGCACGATGACGGCGCGCGCCGGATCGGGTAAAGCGGGTATCCGACCAGCCGGACCCTGCCATGACCGAACCCCGCCGCCGCCCCGACCATCCCTTCAAGGACCTGTTCGACATCGACGCCATGCGCGTCGAACTCGGCACGCTCGCGCGCGAGGTGCTCGACAAGGGACAACCCGGCCGCGAGATCGAGCTGCGCACGCAATTGGCGCGGCGGCTGAAGACCGCCTACCAGCACGGCCACCAGGTCGCCGAGCGCTGGCTGATGGTGGAAGGCTCCGGCCGGCGCTGCGCCGAGCGGCTGTCGCGGCTGCAGGACGAGATCATCACGCTGGTGCACGAGCTGGCGGTGAAGACGCTCTACCCCTCCGACAACCCCTCCACCTCCGAGCGCATGGCGATCGTCGCCATCGGCGGCTATGGCCGCGGCTTGATGGCGCCGGGCTCGGACACCGATATCCTGTTCCTGCTGCCCTACAAGCAGACCGCCTGGGGCGAGAGCGTCGCCGAGGCGATCCTTTATGTGCTGTGGGACATGGGGCTGAAGGTCGGCCACGCCACCCGCTCGGTCGATGAGTGCATCCGCCAGGCGCGCGGCGACATGACCATCCGCACCTCGCTGCTGGAAGCCCGGCTGCTGATCGGCGAGCGCAAGCTGTTCGACGAACTGGTCGCCCGCTTCGACAACGAGGTCGTGCAGGGCACGGCGGTGGAATTCGTCGCCGCCAAGCTGAACGAGCGCGAGGAGCGGCTCAAGCGCGCCGGCCAGTCGCGCTATGTGGTCGAGCCGAATGTGAAGGACGGCAAGGGCGGCCTGCGCGACCTGCACACGCTGTTCTGGATCGCCAAATATGTGTACCGCGTGCATGAGACGCGCGAATTGGTGGCCAAGGGCGTGTTCACGCCTGAGGAAGCCAAGATCTTCCGCCGCTGCGAGAATTTCCTCTGGTCGGTGCGCTGCCACCTGCACTTTCTCACCGGCAAGGCGGAAGAGCGCCTGTCCTTCGACCTGCAGCGCGAAATGGCCGAGCGCCTCGGCTATCTCGCCCATCCCGGGCTGAAGGATGTCGAGCGCTTCATGAAGCACTATTTCCTGGTGGCCAAGGATGTCGGCGATCTCACCGCCATCGTCTCCGCCGCGCTGGAGGAGCGCCACGACAAGCCGGTGCCGCGGCTCGACCGGATGATCGCCCGGCTGCGCCGCTCGGGCCGGCGCACGCTGAAGGAAAGCGCCGATTTCATCGTCGACAATGACCGGATCAACGTCGCCGATGCCAGCGCCTTCGGCCGCGATCCGCTGAACCTCATCCGCATCTTCCATCTCGCCGGCAAGCACGGGCTGAACTTCCACCCCGACGCGATGCGCCTCGCCACCCGCTCGCTCAAGCTCATCGACCACAATCTGCGCGAGAGCCCGGAGGCCAACCGGCTGTTCGTCGAGATCCTGTGCTCGAAGGAGACGCCGGAGATCGTGCTGCGGCGGATGAACGAGACCGGCGTGCTCGGCCGCTTCATCCCGGAATTCGGCCGCATCGTCGCGATGATGCAGTTCAACATGTACCATTCCTACACGGTGGACGAGCATCTCATCCGCTCCATCGGCGCGCTCTCGCGCATCGAGCGCGGCGACCGGCCCGATTACGGCCTCGCCAACGAGCTGATGCCGACGATCAAGAACCGCCAGCTGCTCTATATCGCGGTGCTGCTGCACGACATCGCCAAGGGCCGGCCGGAGGACCATTCCATCGCCGGCGCCCGCGTCGCCCGCCGCCTGTGCCCCCGCTTCGGCCTCAGCCCGGTCGACACCGACACGGTGGCCTGGCTGATCGAGCAGCACCTCACCATGTCGACCATCGCCCAGTCGCGCGATCTCTCCGACCGCAAGACGATCGAGAATTTCGCCGCCGTGGTGCAGAATCTGGAGCGGATGAAGCTGCTGCTCATCCTCACCACCGCCGACATCCGCGCCGTCGGGCCGGGGGTGTGGAACAATTGGAAGTCGCAGCTGCTGCGCACGCTCTATCACGAGACCGAGCCGGTCATCACCGGCGGTTTCTCCGAGAGCAACCGCAACCAGCGCGTCGCCCGCGCCCAGGCCGAGCTGCGCACCGCCCTCACCGGCTGGGATGCCGCCGCGCTCGACGCCTATATGGGCCGCCATTACCCGACCTACTGGCTGCAGACCGACCGCGTGCACCAGATGGAGCATGCGCGCTTCATCCGCGACACCGAGGAACAGGGCAAGGCGCTGGCCACCCGGGCCAAGACCGACCCCGAGCGCGGCATCACCGAGCTGACCGTGTTCGCCCCCGACCATCCCAAGCTGCTGGCGGTGATCGCCGGCGCCTGCGCCAGCGCCGGGGCGCACATCGTCGACGCGCAGATCAGCACCACCACCGACGGCCGCGCGCTCGACACCATCTCGCTGACCCGCGCCTTCGAGCAGGACGAGGACGAGGTGCGCCGCGCCGACCGCATCGCCGGCGCCATCGAGAAGGCGCTGGCCGGCGAGATCAAGCTGCCCGAGGTGGTGGCCCGCCGCATCCCGAAGCGCCCGCGCGCCTTCACCGTGGAGCCCGAGGTCACGCTCAACAATTCCTGGTCGAACCGCCACACCGTGATCGAGGTGTCCGGCCTCGACCGGCCCGGCCTGCTCTACGGGCTGACCCAGACCCTCTCGCGGCTCAACCTCAACATCGCCTCCGCCCACATCGCCACCTTCGGCGAGCGGGCGGTGGACGTGTTCTACGTCACCGACCTGATGGGGGCGAAGATCATGGGCGCCGCCCGCCACTCCGCCATCCGCCGCGCTTTGCTCCAGGTGCTCGACGCCGACGACGAGGCCAATGCGGCGTGAGGCCCCTTCCCGAAATGGCCCCTTAACCCCCGCTTAAAAGCCCTGATTTAGAGTTCGTTTACCGGCTCAACATCAGGTGCCCGCAGGGGCGGAGGGTCATGTTCGGACGACGCGGCAACAGGGAGAGGCGCGAGCCGGTGCTGGGCACGCCCGGCTTCGACGGCGACCTGCGCCTGAATGCCGACGACCGCCCGACGATCCCCACCGCCCCGCTGGAGCGCGAGCGCGCCCGCAACCGCAAGGCGCCTCCGAAAGCGCTGCCGCCGCCGCGCGTCAACCGCCGCCGCCATGACGAATGGGAAGAGGCCGAGGAGGCCGATTGGGAGGACGAGCCACGCGTGGCGAGGAAGGGCCGCAGCCGCCGACAGGGCGAGGAGCGCCATCGCGGCACCGGCCGTGGCGGTGGCCGCCGCCGCCCGCCCAAGCGCGGCCTCATCGGCCGGCTGGTCTATTGGGGCGTGGTGCTCGGCCTGTGGGCGGCCATCGGCATTGTCGGCCTCGTCTTCTACGAGGCGAGCCAGCTGCCGCCGATCCAGAATCTGGCCATTCCCGACCGTCCGCCCACCGTCATCATCCAGGGCGCGGACGGGCAGGCGATCGCCACGCGCGGCGAGATGGGCGGCACCAATGTGCCGCTGCGGGCGCTGCCGCCCTATCTGCCGCAGGCCTTCGTCGCCATCGAAGACCGGCGCTTCTATTCGCATTTCGGCCTCGACCCGCTGGGCCTCGCCCGCGCCGTCGTCGTCAACCTGACGCAGGGGCGGCTGCGCGAGGGCGGCTCGACCCTGACCCAGCAGCTGGCCAAGAACCTGTTCCTCACCCAGGAGCGCACCCTCTCGCGCAAGGTGCAGGAGCTGATCCTCTCCATCTGGCTGGAGGCCAAATACTCCAAGAACGAGATCCTCGAACTCTATATGAACCGCGTCTATTTCGGTGCCGGCGCCTATGGGGTGGAGGCGGCCGCGCAGCGCTATTTCGGCGTGTCGGCGCGGCAGGTCACGCTCTCGCAGGCCGCCATGCTGGCCGGGCTGGTGAAATCGCCCTCGGCGCTCGCCCCCACCCGCAACCTTGAGGGCGCGCAGGCCCGGGCCGAAGTCGTGCTGGGCGCGATGCAGGAGGCCGGCTTCATCACCCCGGAAATGCGCCAGACGGCGCTGGCCCGCCCCGCCACCGTCGCCAAGGCGCAGGGCCCCGATTCCTATGGCTATGTCGCCGACTGGGTGCTGGAGCAGGTGAAGACGCTGGTCGGCCCGGTGACGCAGGACCTGATCGTCCAGACCACGCTCGACCCCGCCCTGCAGGGCGCCGCCGACAGGGCGCTGAAGGACGCGCTGGCCAAGTCCGGCAAGAAGCTCGGCGTCGAGCAGGGCGCGCTCGTGGTGATGGATACCGGCGGCGGGGTGCGGGCGCTGGTCGGCGGGCGCTCCTATGAGGAGAGCCAGTACAACCGCGCCGTGACCGCGCGCCGGCAGCCCGGCTCCTCCTTCAAGCCCTTCGTCTATCTCACCGCCATGGAGCGCGGCCTGACGCCCGAGACCGTGCGGGCCGACGCGCCGATCCAGCTCAAGGGCTGGAAGCCGGAGAACTTCTCCCGGGAGTATCGCGGCGCGGTGGACCTCAAGACCGCGCTGGCGCTCTCGCTCAACACCGTCTCCGTGCGGCTGGCGATGGAAGTGGGGCCGGACGAGGTGGCCAAGACCGCCCATCGCCTCGGCATCAATTCCAAGCTGGAGGCCAACGCCTCGATCGCCCTCGGCACCTCGGAAGTCTCGGTGCTGGAAATGGCGAGCGCCTATGCGCCCTTCGCCAATGGCGGTGTCGGCGTCACCCCGCACATCATCGAGCGGGTGCGCGACAAGAGCGGCACCATCCTCTACGCCTATGCCGAGGCCGGGCGCGGCATGGTGATGGCGCCGCCGCATGTGGCGATGATGAACCGCATGCTGCAGGACGTGCTGACCATCGGCACCGCCCGCCGCGCCGATCTGCCGGGATGGCCGGCGGCCGGCAAGACCGGCACCAGCCAGGATTACCGCGACGCCTGGTTCGTCGGCTATACCGGCCGCTTCGTCACCAGCGTCTGGCTCGGCAATGACGATTCCTCGCCGACGAAGAAGGCCGGCGGCTCCGGCCTGCCGGTGGATATCTGGAGCCAGGTGATGAAGGCGGCGCATGCGGGCCAGCCGGTCGTCGCCCTGCCCGGCACCGACAGTGCCGCCCCCGTCGCCGGCGGCCAGCTGCCGCCGGGTGTGGTGCCGGAGGAGCCGGTCGTCACCGGCGGCCCGCAGCGCGCCCCCGCCGCCCCGCGCCCGAGCCTCGACAACTGGCTGCTCGACAAGCTGTTCGGCAACGGGTGAGTGGCAAGGGCTGAGGCCGGCCCCGTTCGCGTCATCCCGGCCGCGCGGAGCGAGAGCCGGGATCGTCGGCCGGCCTATTCCGCCCCGTAGCGGTGCAGCCCGGCGCCGTGCTTCTTGAGCCAGGCCTCGGCGGCGTGGCGTTCGGGGAACAGCGCGTCCACCGTCGCCCAGAAGCGCGGCCCGTGGTTCATCTCGCGCCGGTGCGCCACCTCATGGGCGGCGAGATAATCCAGCACCGAGGGCGGGGCGAGGATCAGCCGCCAGGAGAAGGACAGCGCCCCGGCGCCCGAGCACGAGCCCCAGCGGCTCGCCGTGTCGCGCAGGGTGACGCGGGCGAGGCTGACGCCGAGCGCGCTTGCATGGCGCTGCGCCGCCTCCACCAGATCGCGCCGCGCCTCGCGCTTGAGGAAATCGCCCACCCGCCGGGCCACATGCGCGCCGTCGCCGGCGACAAAGAGCGCCGCCTCCCCGTCCTCGCTGCCGGTCCACACCGTGCCGCGCGCGCCGGGTCGATGAATGATGCGGTGCGGGGTGCCGCGCAGCGGCAGGAGCGCGCCGGGGGCGAAGGCCACGCGCTCGGGCAGGCGGGCGAGGCGCACCTCCACCCAGCCGGCATGGCGACGGGCGAAGTCCAGCGCCTCGGGCAGCGTGCCGCGCGCCGGAACGGTCAGCACCACGTCGCGCGTCGCGGCGCGGACCCGCAGCGTGTAGCGCCGGGCGCGCGGGTTGCGGCGCAGCTGCACCACCACCTCCTCGGCCGTCAGCCGCAGGGTGAAATGGCCGGGCTCAGGCGCGGCCGGTATCTTGCGTCGGGAGGATTGCAGGGCGCGGAACAGCATGCGGCGACCGGGCCGGGAAAGTTGGTCCCAATTATGGCACCGGCTGGCACGCAGGCGCCAGCCCGTCCTTTACCCGCCTGTCAGGCGATGCGGGCGCGCCTCAGCGCGCGAGGCGCCGCCGGTTGCGGTCCTGCACCGGCTGGTAGGCGATGCGGGCGTGATAGGCGCAATAGGGCAGCCCGGTCTTGGAGCGGCTGCCGCAATAATGGAAATCGCCCTTGCCGGGATCGCCCACCGGCCAGCGGCAGGTGAACTCGGTCAGGTCGAGAATGGTGCAGCGCTCGCCCATCGGGATCACCTTGGCGACCGGGTCAGCCGCGACCTCGGGCTCGGGCTCCACCACCGTCTCGACAACAGGCGCCAGCGCGGTGTTGCCCTGCACCATCGGCCGCATGACCTGGGCGCTGGTGGCGGGACGCGGCTTGCGCGGGCGGGGCGCCGGCGACGCGGCAGCCTTGGCACGGCCGGAAAGGCCGAGACGGTGCACCTTGCCGATGACCGCGTTCCGGGTGACACCGCCGAGCTCTGCCGCGATCTGGCTCGCCGAGAGCCCTTCCGACCAGAGTTTCTTGAGCAGCTCGACGCGCTCGTCCGTCCAGTTCATCGCATGGCCTCCTTCGTGCCGACCGGGAGGCGGAATCCCTCACCCCTCCGGCAAGTCCAACTTGCCGAACCCAACGCCCGCAAACGCCACCAGGGAATTGCCGCCGCACGAGATGTCGTATCTCACTGGGGGGAGGCTACAATATGCGCGGACTCGGGGCGAGTAGGTTCAGGGCCGAAACGATCGTTTTCCCCAGCTAGAGTCCGCGCTGCAACACTCCCCTGTGAAGCGGAGTCGCATCAAGCACTTGGCCGGACGGGGCGCCGCGCCGCCGGGTACCACTGCGCCGGCCGGCGCATCCGAGGCCGGGGAGCCGTGCCGTCTCCGGCCGCTTGTTAGCCGGGAATGTGGCCCCTCGCCAGTGCCGCGACACGCCCGGCGCGGCGTTCCCGACCAAAGGCGGATCGGCGTCGGGCAGATCCATCCGCACCCCGCCTTCCTCGGCAGCACCGACCCTGCCGCACGCCCATCCGGCCCGGCGGCAATTCAAGCCCCGCCTTTGCCGGGCCAATATTGACCACAGGCCTGCAATCGCTAGAATTGCCACCATCGGGTGCCGCCCCCGCAAGGGCGGCACGTTTCGTTTTGGGGCAGGCGCAGACCGATCGGGGGCGCCTCAAGCTTGAGAGAGGGAGGGGCGCGGTGATCACCCCCATCCTGCCGACCTATAATCGTGTCGACCTCGTCTTCGAGCGGGGCGAAGGCGCCTGGCTGTTCACCAGGGACGGCGAGCGCTATCTCGATTTCACCGCCGGCATCGCGGTGAATGTGCTCGGCCATGCCCATCCCCATCTCGTCGCGGCGCTGACCGAGCAGGCCGGCAAGCTCTGGCACCTGTCCAATCTCTTCCGCATCGAAGGCGGCGAGCGTCTGGCCGCCCGCCTGGTCGCGGCGACCTTCGCCGACACCATGTTCTTCACCAATTCCGGTGCGGAAGCGCTGGAATGCGCGATCAAGATGGCGCGCAAATACCATTCCGCGAATGGCCGGCCCGAGCGCGCCCGCATCATCACCTTCGAGGGTGCCTTCCACGGCCGCACGCTCGCCACCATCGCCGCCGGCGGCAACGCGAAATATCTGGAGGGCTTCGGCCCGGCCATGCCCGGCTTCGACCAGGTGCCGTTCGGCGACATCGCGGCGGTGAAGGCGGCGATCGGCCCCGAGACCGGTGCCATCCTGATCGAGCCGGTGCAGGGCGAAGGCGGCGTGCGCTCCGCCTCCTGGGGCTTCCTGCGCGAACTGCGCGCGCTGTGCGACGAGAACGGCCTGCTGCTGATCCTCGACGAGGTGCAGTGCGGCGTCGGGCGCACCGGCAAGTTCTTCGCCCATGAATGGGCCGGCATCACGCCCGATATCATGGCGGTGGCCAAGGGCATTGGCGGCGGCTTCCCGGTCGGCGCCTGCCTCGCCACCCAGGAGGCGGCCAAGGGCATGACGGCCGGCACCCATGGCTCGACCTATGGCGGCAACCCGCTGGCGATGAGCGTCGCCAATGCGGTGCTCGACGTGGTGCTGGCCGATGGCTTCATGGACCAGGTGCTCGCCACCTCCACAAGGCTGCGCCAGCGCCTGGCCGAACTGAAGGACCGCCATCCGGCAGTGATCGCCGAGGTGCGCGGCGAGGGCCTGCTGCTCGGCCTGCGCACCGTGGTGCCGAACACCGACCTCATCGCCGCCATGCGGGCCGAGGGCATGCTCGCCCCGTCGGCGGCCGACAACGTCGTGCGCCTGCTGCCGCCGCTGACCATCGGCGAGGCCGAGATCGACGCCGCATTCGAGAAGCTCGACGCCGCCTGCGCGCGGATCGAGCAGGGCCTGAAGGCCGATACCGCAAAGGGAGCGGCCGCATGAACGCGATGAACCCGGGCGCCGTGAAGCATTTCCTCGACCTCGACCAGCTGCCGGCCGGCGAGTTGCGCGCGGTGATGGAGCTGTCGAAGGACCTCAAGAGCCGCCGCCGCGAAGTGGCGCTGGAAAAGCCCTTCGCCGGCAAAGTTCTGGCGATGGTGTTCGACCAGCCCTCCACTCGCACCCGCATTTCCTTCGACCTCGCCATGCGCCAGCTCGGCGGCGACACCCTCATGCTGACCGGCGCCGAGATGCAGCTCGGGCGCGGCGAGACCATCGCCGACACCGCCCGCGTGCTCTCGCGCTATGTCGATGCGATCATGATCCGCATCCTCGACCACGCGGCGCTGGCCGAGCTGGCCGAGCACGCCACCGTGCCCGTCATCAACGGCCTGACGCGCGACTCCCATCCCTGCCAGGTGATGGCCGACGTGCTGACCTTCGAGGAGCATCGCGGGCCGATCACGGGTCGCACCGTCGCCTGGACCGGCGACGCCAATAATGTGCTGGTGTCCTGGGTGCACGCCGCCCAGCGCTTCGACTTCGCGCTGAACGTCGCCACCCCGCCGGAGCTTTCCCCGCGCCCGGCGCTGGTGAACTGGGTGCGCGAGACCGGCGCCAAGGTGAGCTTCGGCCACGCCGCCGAGGCGGCGGTGGAGGGCGCGGACTGCGTCGTCACCGACACCTGGGTGTCGATGGGCGACGCCGAGGCCGAGCGCCGGCACAATCTGCTCAAGCCCTACCAGGTCAATGGCGCGCTGATGCGCCGGGCCGCCAAGGACGCGCTGTTCATGCACTGCCTGCCGGCCCATCGCGGCGAGGAAGTCACCGACGAGGTGATGGACGGCCCGCAATCGGTGGTGTTCGACGAGGCGGAGAACCGGCTGCACGCGCAGAAGGGCATCCTCGCCTGGTGCCTGGAAGGCGCCGCCGGCTGAGCCGGCACGCCGCGCCCGCCCCGCCCGCTGGTCGGCGCGGGGCGCGCCGCGCGCCCTGCGGCGCGGCCCCCTCGCAGAGTTCCCCTCGCGCTCCTATATGGGCGGGCGACATGACAACACATTCCCCTTCCCCCTCCCCCGCCACCCGTGGCCCCGATCCGCGCGCGGTCGACGACCGCGTCACCCCCTTCCACATCGACGGGCTCGATGTGCGCGGGCGCGTCGTGCGTCTTGGCAGCAGCCTCGATGCCGTGCTCGCCCATCATGACTATCCCGCTGCGGTCAAGCGCCTGCTCGGCGAGGCGGTGGCGCTCACCGTGCTGCTCGGCTCGACGCTGAAGATCCAGGGCCGTTTCATCCTGCAGACCCGCACCGACGGGCCGGTCGACCTGCTGGTGGTGGATTTCACCGCCCCGCAGGATGTGCGCGCCTATGCCCGCTTCGATCTGGAGCGGCTGGAGGCGATGCAGGCCGGCCTGCCCGCCGGCGCCGGCTTCGACAGCGGCGCGCTGCTCGGCCATGGCCATCTCGCCATGACCATCGACCAGGGGCTGAGCGTCAACCGCTACCAGGGCGTCGTCGCGCTGGAAGGCGGCGGGCTGGAAGCGGCCGCGCACCAGTATTTCACCCAGTCGGAGCAGATCCCCACCCGCGTGCGCCTCGCCGTGGCGGAGGAGATGCGCCCGGGCGGCGCCCCGTCCTCCTGGCGCGCCGGCGGGCTGATGGTGCAGTTCCTGCCCACCGAGGGCGGGCGGGTCCGCCCGGTCGACCTGCATCCCGGCGACGCCCCGGAAGGCACCGATCTGCCCGAGACACAGGAGGACGATTCCTGGGTCGAGACGCTGTCGCTGGTGGCCACGGTGGAGGATGTCGAGCTGGTCGACGCCGATCTCTCCAGCGAGCGGCTGCTGTTCCGCCTGTTCCACGAGCGCGGCGTGCGGGTGTTCGAGACCGAGGGCGTGGTCGCCAAATGCTCCTGCTCGCGCGAGCGGGTGATGAACGTCCTCGCCAGCTTCACCCCGGAAGAGCGCACCAGCCTGGTCGAAAACGACAAGATCGCCGTCACCTGCGAGTTCTGCGGCCGCACCTATGATTTCAAGGCCGAGGAGATCGTGGACGTAGAGGCCGGCGACGGCGCGGCGCAGGGCTGACCCTGCCGCGCGGTCGCGTCACCTCATCCACGGGCGCGGCCCGGGGATCGTCGCCGACGGCGGCTCTTAGCCCACGCACTCCGCGATCAGCCCCGTGAGAAACCGCTCGCAGGCGCGCAGCTGGCTGATTTCGATATACTCGTCCGGCTTGTGCGCCTGGTCGATCGAGCCCGGGCCGCAGACGATGGTGGGGATGCCCTGGGCCTGGAAATGCCCGCCCTCGGTGCCATAGGCCACCGTATAGGTGCGGTTCTGGCCGGCGAGGCGCAGCGCCAGCAGCTCCGCCTCCGAGCCGGTCTGGGGGCTGAGCGGCGGCACCTTGTAGATGAATTCGGTGGTGATCGCCGCATCCGGCGCCGTCTCCAGCAGCCCGGGCAGCACCTGCTCGCGGCCGAAGCGCTCGAAGCGCTCCAGCAGTGCGTCCTCGTCGAAGCCCGGCAGGCCGCGCACATTCCAGCGCAGCGCGCATTGGCGCGGCACGATGTTGCCGGCGGTGCCGCCGTTGACGACCGTCACCTGCACCGTGGAACTGGGCGGGTCGAAGCGGCCCGTGGGGTCGCCGGCCGCGATCAGCTCGGCGCGGATGCGGTCGAGTTCGCCGATCAGCGCGGCGGCGGCGAAGATGGCGTTGGCGCCCAGCTGCGGCATGGAGGAATGCGCCTCCCGGCCGGTCACGGTGGTGACATAGGCGAGGCCGGATTTGTGCGCATCCACCACCCGCATTGAGGTCGGCTCGCCGACGATGCACGCGCGCGGCAAGGGCAGGTCCACCCCCAGCCGGCGCACCGCCGGCACCACGCCGGTGCAGCCGATTTCCTCGTCATAGGACACCAGCAGATGGATCGGCGTCGCCAGCGGCGCCGCCACCATCTGCGGCACCATGGCGAGGCAGCAGGCCAGGAACCCCTTCATGTCGCAGGCGCCGCGCCCGTAAAGCCGGTCGTCCGCCGGCGTCAGGGTGAAGGGGTCGGTGCTCCAGGGCTGGCCGTCCACCGGCACCACGTCGGAATGGCCGGAGAGGCACACGCCGCCGACCCCGGCCGGGCCGATGGTGGCGAACAGGCTGGCCTTGTCGCCGGCCTCGCTCGGCACGATGACGCTCTCAATGCCGAAGGCGGCGAGGTAGTCGCGCACGAAGGCGATGAGGTCGAGATTGGAATTGCGGCTCGTCGTGTCGAAGGCGACCAGATAGGCCAGAAGTTCCTCGGTCGTCGTACGTACGGCCAGCATGGAGAATCCCCGTCGCGAAGTGAGCGCCAGCATACCGGCTTATGCTGCAGCGCCCAACTAGCGCCGCCAGAAACTCGGCAGGAAGAGCACAAGAACGGTGAACAGCTCCAGCCGTCCCACCAGCATGCCCAGCGACAGCAGCCAGATCACGCTGTCCGGCAGGCCGGCGAAGTTCTGCGCCGGGCCCACCACCGGGCCGAGGCCGGGACCGACATTCGCCAGCGCGGTGATCGAGGCGGAGAACGACGTGATGAGGTCAAACCCCAGCACGTTGATGGCGATGCCGATCAGCAGGAAGGTGGCGAGGTAGAGAAAGGCGAAGGACAGCACCGAGGCGACCACATCGTCGCCGATCGGCTTGCCGCCATAAAGCACGGGAAACACCCCGTTGGGGTAGATCACCCGCTTGAGATGCTGCTTCAGCGCCGAGCCGAGAATGGCGATACGAAAGCTCTTCATGCCGCCCGCCGTGGAGCCGGTGCAGGCGCCGAGGAACATCACGACGAAATACAGCGCCTCGGTCGGCGGGCCCCAATTGGTGAAGTCCTTCGCCACGAAGCCGGTGGTGGACATGAGCGACACCACGTTGAACAGCGCGAGGCGAAGCGCCGTCTCGCCCTCGTTTATGCCGCCCCACACCTGCTGCACGGTGGAAATGATGGTGAACATCGCCACCAGCGACAGGAACAGCCGCACCTCCGGATTGGCGAACAGCCGGCTGAAATCGCCGGCCAGCACCCGCACATACAGCACGAAGGGCAGCGAGCCCGACAGCATGAAGAAGATCGCGGCATATTCGATCGCCGGGCTGTTGAAATAGCCGATCGAGGCGTCGTGGGTGGAAAAGCCGCCGGTGGAAATGGTCGCCATCGCATGGGCGACGGCGTCGAACACGCTCATGCCGCAGAAGGCATAGGTGAGCGCGCAGGCGAAGGTGAGGAAGAGATAGGAGGCGAGAATGCCCTTGGCCATCTGCGCCGCGCGCGGCAGCATCTTTTCCGACTTGTCGGAGGATTCGGCGCGGAACAGCTGCATGCCGCCGATCTGCATCATCGGCAGCAGCGCGATCGCCATGACGATGATGCCGATGCCGCCATACCAGTGCAAGAAGGCGCGCCAGATCAGCAGGCCGGGCGGGCGGTGGTCGAGGCCGGCGATCACCGTCGCGCCTGTCGTGGTCAGCCCGCTCATCGCCTCGAAATAGGCGTCGGCCAGCGAGAGGTCGCTCTCCGCCCACATGAACGGGATCGCGGCGAAGGCGGAGAGCAGGACCCAGCTCAGCGTGGTGAGCACGAAGGCCTGGCGCAGCGACAGCTTCTCCACCTCGCCCGACCGGCCGGCCAGCCACAGCGACAGGCCGACAAACACGGTGATGACGGAGGAGGCGCTATAGGCGAGGAAGTCGCCGCGGCCGGCGACGAGGTCGACCAGCGCCGGAATCATCATCATCGTGCCGAGGATGGCGAGCAGGACGCCGAGAATTGCGGCGATCGGGCGAAAGTCGATCACGGGATCAGGAGACCGTTCGGCGCGGCGGGAAGCTCACGGCGTGGAAGCTGGCGCCACCATAGCTGCTTCGCCGCGGAGCCGGAAGCGCCATGCGCGCGGCCATCGCGCTAGTTGAGCGTGCGGGCCGCGCCCGGAACGTCGAGCGAGAAGGCCGGCACCTCGGCCTCGAAGCTGTCGCCGGCCGTCGTCGTCAGGCTGTAGCGGCCTTCCATGATGCCGGTGGAGGTCGGCAGCGGCACGCCGCTGGTGTATTCGAAATGCCCGCCGGGCGGCAGCACCGGCTGCTCGCCCACCACCCCGGCGCCGCGCACTTCCTGCACCCGGCCGAGCGCGTCGGTGATGATCCAGTGGCGGGATTTGAGCTGCACCGTATCGACGCCGAGATTGAGGATCTCGACCGTATAGGCCCAGAAATACTGGCCACGCTCGGGGTCGGAGCGCTCGGGCGCGAAGCGCGGCGTCACCGTCACCTGCACGCCTTTCGTCGTCGCCCGATACATGCCCGCTCCCCTGCGCCCCCCGATTCGCTCAAGTGCCATTACTGAAAGGCTTTTGCCCGGCGAGGGCAAGGCGGCGGCGCTTCACGCCTGCGTTTGTGCACCGCCGCCCGATACCCCTCTCACACCGCCTGCAGCGCCTGGGTGATGTCGTCGGTGAGGTCGTCGACATGCTCCAGCCCGACCGAGAGCCGCACCATGCCGTCGAAAATGCCCATCTCGGCCCGCGCCTCGGGGCTGAAGCGCTGGTGGGTGGTGGTCGCGGGATGGGTGACGAGGCTCTTGGCATCGCCGAGATTGTTGGAGATCCGCGCCAGCTTCAGCCCGTTGAGGAAGCGGAAGGCGCCCGCCTTGCCGCCCTCCACCTCGAAGGTCACGAGCGTGCCGCCGCCGCGCATCTGGCGCCGGGCCAATGCGTGCTGGGGATGGTCGGCGCGATAGGGATAGATCACCCGCGTGATGCCCGGCAGCTCGGCCATCCGGTCCGCCAGCGTCGCCGCGCTGGCCTGCGAGCGCTCGACCCGCAGCGGCAGCGTCTCCAGCCCCTTCAGCATCACCCAGGCGTTGAACGGCGAGATCGACGGGCCGGTCTGGCGCAGGAAGGTCTGCAGATGGTCGGTAAGGAACTTCTCCGAACACAGCACGACGCCGGCCAGGCACCGCCCCTGCCCGTCAATATGCTTGGTGGCAGAATAGACCACCACATCGGCGCCCAGCGCCAGCGGGCTCTGCAGCATCGGCGTGGCGAACACATTGTCGACGATCAGGCAGGCGCCCGCCGCCTTGGAAATCTCCGCCACCGCCGCGATGTCGACCAGTTCCAGCGTCGGGTTGGTCGGGCTCTCCAGGAAGAGCACCCGGGTCTCCGGCCGCACCGCCGCCTTCCACGCGGCAAGGTCGGTGCCGTCGACCAGCGTGGTGGCGATACCGAAGCGCGGCAGCAATTCCTCGATCACATAGCGGCAGGAGCCGAACAGCGCCCGCGCCGCCACCACATGGTCGCCGGCCTTGAGCTGGCACAGCAGCGAGGCGGTGACGGCGGCCATGCCGGACGCCGTGCCGCGCGCCACTTCCGCGCCTTCCAGCAGCGCGAGGCGGGTCTCGAACATCGCCGCCGTCGGGTTGGAATAGCGGGTATAGATGAAGCCGGGGTCCTCGCCCTTGAAGCGGGCTTCGGCCTGCTCGGCGCTCTCATAGACATAGCCCTGGGTGAGGTAGAGCGCCTCCGCCGTCTCGCCGAAGGGCGAGCGCAGGATGCCCCCCTGCACGAGGCGGGTCTCGGGCCGCAGCTGGGCGATCTCGGCGGAGGAAAGCTTGGGGGTCTCGGTCATCTGCGGCTCCGGTCTCTCGCATTCAACCGGGGTCGCTCGCGCTGTCGCGCGGCCCCGGCCTGTTTAGCAACCTTGTTTAGCGTGGCGGCAAGCCGGCCGGCTCAAATGACCACGTCGTGCTTTTCGCTTACTCCCAGCCCCGAGGTGCCGTCAAGCGCACTTCACGACAAGCAGGCTTGGCTCAAGGGGGCCTGTCCGGTAAAGCGAACGGCACGAATGGACAAGCCATCATCAGCGGAGCGGCGCGCGTGGCCGAGAACGGCATGACAGTTTCGGGCACGGCGACATCCGGGCTGGCCGGGGCGGGCATCCTGCCCGGCCATGCCATCGAGGCGCTGGCCGCCGGCGGCGCCATCCGCAGCACGCGCCCCTTCGATGCCGACCAGGTGCAACCCGCCAGCCTCGATCTGCGCCTCGGCCCGGTCGCCTGGCGCATCCGCGCCAGCTTCCTGCCCGGCCCCGGCGAGACGGTGGCGGACCGCCTGACCCGCCTCGGCCTGCACCAGCTCGACCTCACCGGCGGCGAGGTGCTGGAGACGGGATGCGTCTATCTCGTGGAGCTGGAGGAGGCGCTGGCGCTGCCCGCCGACATCGCCGCCTCGGCCAACCCGAAAAGCTCCACCGGCCGGCTCGACGTGTTCACCCGCGTCATCGCCGATCGCTCGCGTGCCTTCGACATCGTCCCCGCCGGCTATGCCGGCAAGCTCTATCTGGAAATCAGCCCGCGCACCTTCCCCATCCTGGTGCGGCAGGGCTCGCGCCTGTCGCAGATCCGCTTCCGCCGCGGCGACGCGCGTCTCGACGAGGCTGGCATCGCCGCGCTCAACGCCACGGAGCGTCTGGTGGATGCCCCCCTCGCCGATGTCGCCGGCGGCGGCATCGCGGTGAGCGTCGATCTCTCCGGCGAGGGCTTTGGCGGCCTGCTCGGCTTCCGCGCCAAGCGCCATACCGGGGTGATCGACGTCGACCGCCGCGCCGCCTGCGAGGTCGAGGATTTCTGGGAGCCTCTGGTCACGCGCGGCCGGCGCGAACTGGTGCTGGACCCTGACGCCTTCTACATCCTCGCCTCCAAGGAGGCGGTGCATGTGCCCCCCAGCCATGCGGCGGAGATGGTGCCGTTCGACCCGCTGGTCGGCGAGTTCCGGGTGCATTATGCCGGCTTCTTCGATCCCGGCTTCGGCCATGACGCCGCCGGCGGGCGAGGGGCCCGCGCCGTGCTGGAAGTGCGCTCGCGCGAGGTGCCGTTCATCCTGGAAGACGGCCAGATCGTCGGCCGGCTGGTCTATGAGAACATGCTGGAGCGCCCCCGCACCCTCTATGGCGAGGGCCTCGGCTCCAACTACCAGGCGCAGGGGCTGAAGCTCTCCAAGCATTTCAAGGCCTGGACGCGGGACTGAGCGCCGTCAGGCCGGGCGCGCCGCAAACACCTCGCGGGCAGCGAACAGTCCGTTGAGGGCGGCGGGGAAGCCGGCATAGACGGCCATCTGCATGAGGATTTCGATGATCTCCTCGCGGCTGAGGCCGACATTCAGCCCGGCCTCGATATGCACCTTCAGCTGCGGCGCGGCATTACCCATCGCGGCGAGCGCGGCAATGGTCGCCACCTCGCGCAGGCGCAGGTCCAGCCCCGGGCGGGTGTAGATGTCGCCGAAGGGGAACTCGATCAGCAGCCGACCGAAATCCGGGGCGATGTCGCTCAGCTGGTCCACCACTCGGGTGCCGGCCTCACCGTCGATCCGCGCCAGCGCCGCCCATCCGGCCGCGTAGCGCGGGTTGGTGTCACTGTCCGCGTTCGGCGTCGTGCGCGGGATTGGGGCTTTGATCGTCGGGGTCATGGTCCACGTCCTCACGGGTGCTGCCGGCATAGCCGGCGATCTTGCTGTCGAGGACATCGAGGCAGGCGTGAAGCTCGTCCAGATGCGCCTGCACCGCGTCGCGGTGATGCCGGAGCAGGGCACCGCGTTGGGCAACAGTCTCCTCACCCTGCGCCCGCAGGGCGGCATAGCGAACCATGTCGCGGATCGGCATTCCCGTGGTTTTCAGCCGCCGGAGAAAAGCGATCCAGGTGAGGATGGACGGGTCATAATCGCGCTGGCGCGCCGCGTTCCGGTCGGCGCGCGGGAGCAGGCCGATGCGCTCGTAATAGCGGATCGTGTCCATGCTCAATCCCGTGCGCCGGGCCAGTTCACCGATCTTCATCTCTGTCCCGAAATGCTACGACGCTCATGGGTCTAGGTGCTGGAGCGCACTCCAGGTCAAGCGCTTTCTCGCCTGCCCGCTCCACGAACGTCCCGCGCTCTTGCGTGCCGTCATCCTGGACGGCCAAAGGCCGATCCGGGATCGCAGGCCCGCGTGGGAGGACGATGCACCTTCGGGATGCCGCCTCAATCTGAAGCCTACGCCGTCATCCTGAGGTGCGAGCGCAGCGAGCCTCGAAGGATGGGATTCCGGGCGGCGCTTGCGCGACATCCTTCGAGGCCCGGCCGATGGCCGGGCACCTCAGGATGACGTTGCCCCCTTCATCCCCCCGGCGGGTCGCGGCCTTCCACGAAGGCCCGCAGCAAATGGTGCGCGATCGCCATGCGCGGCGGCGCCACCAGCCCCTCGGGATGGGTGCGGGTCAGCAGCAGCCGCGCCTCCTCGCGCGAGAACCAGCGCGCCGCTTCCAGCTCGTTCGGGTCGATGACGATCTCGCGCGAGGCCGCCTGCGCGTGAAACCCGGTCATCACAGACATCGGGAACGGCCAGGGCTGCGAGCAGAGATAGCGCACCGCGCCGGTGGCGATGCCGGCTTCTTCCAGCGTCTCGCGCCGCACCGCGTCCTCGAAGGTCTCGCCCGGCTCGACGAAGCCGGCCAGGCACGACCACATGCCGGGCGCGAAGCGGGCGGAGCGGCCGAGCAGGCACTCGTCGCCATCCACCGTAAGCATGATGACCACGGGGTCGGTGCGCGGAAAATGCTGCGCCCCGCAGGCCGGGCAGTCGCGCCGCCAGCCGGCCTCCGCCATGCCGAGCCGCCCGCCGCAATTGGAGCAGAAGCTGCGCCGCGCATGCCAGGCCAGCATCGCCTTGGCGGTGGCGAGCTGGCCGGTCTCCTCGACGCTGGCCAGCTCGCGCGTGGCAATGGAACGCAGATCGGTGACGAGCAGGTCGGGCCGCGCCTCCGGCGGCTCGGTCAGCGCGCCGAGCGCGGCGGCGGGAAGCGGCAGCGCGACATGGGGCACCTCGCCCTCCAGCCCCAGCAGGCAGGCCTCATCAAGCCGCCCGCCCAGCGCGACGGCCTCGTCGAGCGCAAACAGCGCGGTGCAGGAGCCCGGCCCGTCTTCCATGCCGGCGATGAAGCCCGGCAGGCGGCGCAGGACGACGCTCTCGCCGGAAATCAGGCACGCGCGGGCACGGGGATCGCGCAGGAAAAGCTCCATCTCGCCGCGCCGCAGGCCGGCCCGGTCGAGCCGCGCGCCGGTATAGCCGAGATGCGGCCACAGGCCGAGCGAGGCGGCGCCGGTGGAGGCCAGGTCTGTCGTGACGATCGCGCTCATGCCGCCAGCGCCTCGCGCAGCTGGCCCACCAGCCGCATCGCCTGCGGCGCGCCATAGCTCTGGCGCTCGCCCCCCGCGCCCCACACCGCGCCCGGCCAGGCGGCATCCCGCTCGAAGCGGGCAATGACATGGATGTGCAGCTGCCGCACCATATTGCCCAGCGCGGCGACATTCAGCTTGTCGCAGGCGGTGAGGGCTTTCAGCGCCCGGCTCACCGCGTCGATCTCGCTCCACAGCGTGGCGCGAGCCTCCGCATCGAGGTCGATCAGTTCGGCCAGGCCCGGCCGGCGCGGCACCAGGATGGCCCATGGAAAGCGGGCATCGTCCATCAGCCGCACCGTGGCGAGGGTGAGGTCGAGCACCGGGAAACTGTCGCCCTCAAGGCGCGGGTCGAGGACGAAGGTTGAGGCATCGCTCATCGTGGCGCACGCTCCCATGCCCGGCCGGACTGCGGGCGCGGGAAAGCTATAGCGCCGCGCGGGGCGCCTTTCCATCGCGGCCCGGCCGCAAACGGGGCGGACCGGCTCCGCGCAGGCGGCATTTGTCGGCCGTGGCGCTTTATCCTACAGAGATGGCCGCGCCCCCCGACGAAGCAGCGTGCCATGACCCTCTCCGTGCCGGCCGATTCCCTGCGCCGCACCGCCCTGCCGGTGCTGGTCGCGCTCAGCGCGGCGCATTTCCTCAACGACATGATCCAGTCGCTGATCCCGGCGATCTACCCGCTGATCAAGGACGCCTATGCGCTGGACTTCGCCCAGATCGGCGTCATCACCCTCACCTTCCAGATTTCCGCCTCGCTGCTGCAGCCGCTGATCGGGCTGTATACCGACCGCTACCCGATGCCCTATTCGACGATTGCCGGCATGGGGTTCACTCTTGTCGGCCTGATCGGCCTCGCCCATGCCGGCACCTACCCGCTGCTGCTGCTGGCGGCGGCCTTTGTCGGCATCGGCTCGTCGATCTTCCACCCCGAGGCGACGCGGATGGCGCGCAAGGCCTCGGGCGGGCGGCATGGCTTCGCGCAGGGGCTGTTCCAGGTCGGCGGCCAGACCGGCGGCGCCATCGGCCCGCTGCTGGCGGCCTTCATCATCGTGCCGAACGGGCAGTCGAGCCTGGCCTGGTTCTGCGCCGCCGCGCTCCTCGCCATGCCGCTGCTGTTCTGGACCGCCCGCCACCGCGCGCTGGCCGTGCCGGTCCGGCTGGCGGGGGAGCGGCGTGAGCCGGAGGTGGCGCACAAGCCGTTCCGCGAGGTCGCCTTTCCGCTGGCGATCCTGATCGTGCTGCTGTGCTCGAAGACCGCCTATACCGCGAGCTTCACCTCCTTCTACACCTTCTACCTGATCGAGCGTTTCGGCGTGTCGGTGCAGGCCTCGCAGCTGATGCTGTTCCTGTTCCTGGTCTCCTCGGCGGCGGGGGTGCTGTTTGGCGGCATGCTGGGCGACCGCATCGGGCGCAACAAGATCATCTGGTTCTCGATCCTCGGCGCCCTGCCCTTCACGCTGGCGCTGCCCTATGCCGGGCTGTTCGGCACCGCCATACTCACCGTCCTCATCAACCTCATCATGTCGAGCGCCTTCGCCGCCATCCTGGTCTACGCCATCGACCTGATGCCGCACCGCATCGGCCTGGTCGGCGGGTTCTTCTACGGGCTGGTGTTCGGCCTTGGCGGGCTGGCGGCGGCGGCGCTCGGGATCTTCGCCGACCGCTACGGCATCGACGCGGTCTACCAGCTCTGCGCCTTCCTGCCGGCCTTCGGCCTGCTCGCCTTCCTGCTGCCGAGCCTGCGCGGCGCCCGGGTGGCGTGAGGCGCCCGGCCGGCCGTCGCCTACGGGAATGCCCTCTTGATCCGGGCCGCACGGCGCGGCCTGATGCCGGCATCGCCGATTGAGGAGCCGCGCCATGCCGTCCCGCCTCGCCCGCCTGTTCTGCCTCTCCCTCGCCGGCCTTGTTGCCGCCGGACCGGCGCTCGCCTGCACGCGGCTGGTCTATCTCGGGCCGGAGTCCAACATCGTCACCGCCCGCTCGATGGACTGGAAGACCGACATCCTGACCAATCTCTGGATCTTTCCGCGCGGCGCCACCCGCAGCGGCGAGGCCGGGCCGCACTCGGTGTCCTGGACGTCGAAATATGGCAGCGTCATCGCCTCCGGCTTCGACATCTCCACCGCCGACGGGGTGAACGAGGCGGGGCTGGCGGCCAATGTGCTGTGGCTCACCGAGGCCGCCTATCCCACCTATGACGGCAAGGCCCCCGCCCTCTCCATCGCGTTGTGGGCGCAGTACATGCTCGACAATTTCGCCACCGTCGCCGAGGCCGTGGCGGCACTGGAAAAGCAGCCCTTCGTGGTGCGCACCGCCAACCTGCCGGATGGCGAGACGCTGGCGACGCTGCATCTCTCGCTCTCCGATCCCACCGGCGACAGCGCCGTGGTGGAATATCTCGACGGCAAGCAGGTGATCCATCACGGCCGGCAGTATCAGGTGATGACCAACTCGCCGAGCTTCGACCAGCAGCTTGCCCTGGCCAGCTACTGGAAGGAGATTGGCGGCGCCATGCTGCCCGGCACCAACCGCGCCGCCGACCGTTTCGTGCGCGCCTCCTACTATGTCGAGGCGGTGGCGCAGCAGCCGGAGCCGGACAAGGCGGTGGCCGCCGCCATCAGCATCATCCGCAACGTTTCCGTGCCGTATGGGCTCGCCTCGCCGGACGCGCCCTATGTCTCCTCCACCCGCTGGCGCTCGGCGGTGGACCACAAACGGCGCATCTATTTCTTCGAATCCGCGCTGACGCCCAACACCTTCTGGGTCGACCTCAAGCAGATCGACTTTTCCACCGAGACCGGCAAGGTGAAGAAGCTGGAGCTCGGCCCCAGCCAGGACATCACCTATGACGGCGACGCCACCGGGGACTTCAAGGAGGCAGCGCCGCTGCGCTTCATGGGGGTAGAGTAGCGGGTGAGTCGGCCCCGTGCCGGCGCCCCGCCACTCGCAAAAAGCACGACCCCGATGAGCGAACTGCGCACGCTGTACCCCCCGATCGAGCCCTTCGAGACCGGCAGGCTCGATGTCGGCAATGGCCATTGCATCTATTGGGAGCGCGCCGGCACGAAGGGCGGCAAGCCCGCCGTGTTCCTGCATGGCGGCCCGGGCGGCGGCATCTCGCCCGCCCACCGCTCGCTGTTCGATCCCGCCCGCTATGAGGTGGTCCTGTTCGACCAGCGCGGCTGCGGGCGCTCCACCCCCTATGCCGAGCTGGAGCACAACACCACCTGGGACCTCGTCGCCGATATTGAGCGGCTGCGCGAAACCTTCGGTTTCGAGAAGTGGCAGGTGTTCGGCGGCTCCTGGGGCTCGACCCTGGCGCTGGCCTATGCGCAGACCCATCCCGCCCGCGTCAGCGAACTCATCCTGCGCGGGGTCTACACCCTCACCCAGGCCGAGCTCGACTGGTACTACCGCTTCGGCGTCTCCGAGATGTTCCCCGACAAATGGGAACGCTTCCTCGCCCCGCTGAAGAGCGAAGCGGAACGCGCCGATCCGATGACGGCCTATCGCGCTTTGCTCACCGGCGACGACGAGGCATTGAAGCTGGAAGCCGCCAGGGCCTGGTCGACCTGGGAGGGCGAGACCATCACCCTGCTGCCGGACGCCGGCTTCGCGGCGGCGTTCAGCGACGGCCATTTCGCCCTCGCCTTCGCCCGGATCGAGAACCATTATTTCGTTCACAAGGCCTGGCTGCGCGAGCGCCAGCTGCTCGACGACGCCCACAAGCTCACGGGCATTCCCGGCGTCATCGTGCATGGGCGCTACGACATGCCCTGCCCGGCGCGCTATGCCTGGGAGCTGTCAAAAATCTGGACCGATGCCGAGCTGCATCTCATCGAGGGCGCCGGCCATGCCTATTCCGAGCCCGGCATTCTCGACCGGCTGATCCGCGCCACGGACACATTTGCCCGCTAATTCTTTGTTTTGTCGCGTTTTCTTCACGCGAACCGGTAGTCACTTCGCTCGAAAACGCTCTAGTGGGCAGGTGTCCGCGCCAGAGAGGTTCCGATGATCACATTGTCCCGCCGCGCTCTGCTCGCGTCCACCCTGCTGCCGCTCGGCGCCGCGCTGGCACCGGCCCGCGCCCAGAGCGCGCCCGATTTCGGCAAGGTGGCGGCGCCCATCTTCACCGCGCTGGCCAAGGCGAACGACATTCCCGGCCTCGTCGTCGGCATCACCCGCAAGGGCGAGCACGAAATCCTCGCCATCGGCCAGACTGCCCGCAAGGACGGACAGCCGGTGGACGGCAGCACGCTGTTCGAGCTCGGCTCGGTGAGCAAGACATTCAACGTGGCGCTGGCGGCGCTGGCGGCGGAGCGCGGGAGGCTCGACCTCAACGCGCCGCTGGAAAAGGTGGCACAGCGGCTCACCGGCACCGCCTTCGGCGCCCTCACCCCGCTCGATCTCGCCACCCATGCCACCGGCGGCATGCCGCTGCAGCTGCCCGACAGCATCCGCAACGAGAAGGAGCTGGTCGAATGGCTCGCCGCCTGGAAGCCGGCGGCGCCCCCGGCGACGCGCCGCGCCTATTCCAACATCAGCATCGGCGTGCTCGGCCTTGTCACCGCCACCGCGCTCGGCACCAGCTTCACCCGCGCGGCGCAGCGCGACCTGTTCCCGCTGCTCGGGCTGAAGAGCACCTATATCGAGGTGCCGGAAGACGCCATGGCGCGCTACGCCATGGGCTATACCAAGACGGACAAGCCGGCCCGCGTCACCCCCGGCCTGCTGGCGCCGGAAGCCTATGGCGTGAAGTCCACCGCGCTCGACATGCTCGCCTTCCTCGACGCCAATATGGGCGTCGGCGCGGTGGCGCCCGACATAGCGCGGGCGCTGGCCCGCACCCATACCGGCTACTGCGAGACCTCAAGCTATGTGCAGGAGATGGTCTGGGAGCGCTATCCCTGGCCGGTCGGGCGCGACCGGCTGCTCGCCGGCAATGCGCTCGACATGGCGATGAAGCCGCAGCCGATCACCCGGCTCGATCCGCCCTCCCCGCCAGCCCCGGCGAGCTTCATCAACAAGACCGGCTCCACCAATGGCTTCGGCAGCTATGTGGTGATGCTGCCGGCGGAACAGCTCGGCGTCGTTGTGCTCGCCAACCGCAACTATCCCAATGAGGAGCGGGTGAAGGCGGTCTACGCGCTGGTGCAAGGGCTGCTCGGCGGCGCCGGCTGACGCCCGCGCCACCCGTCCCGTTCAGGCCGCGCGACTACGCCGCCTTGGAGGCCGCGCTGCCCAGCCGGATGAAGGGCAGGCCGGCCAGCAGCACACCGACGCCGACCAGCGCGCCATAGCCGGTATAGGCGATGCTGGCATAGAGCAGATAGGCGCAGGTGAGGCAGAACAGCGCCGGGGTCAGCGGGTAGAGCGGCGCCCGGAACCGATCGGTCCGGCCGCTCTCGCGCTGACGGAGCAGGAAGAACGACACCCCGACCAGCAGCAGGAAGAACCAGAACACCGGCGCGGTGTATTCGACCATCGCCTGGAAGCCCACCCGCGTGCTGGCGCCGAACACGACCAGCGCCAGCGCGATGGCGCTCTGGGCGAGAATGGCGTTGACCGGCATGTTGCTGCGCTCCTCCCACAGGCCGATGCGGCCGAGAAGCGGCAGTTCGCGCCCGAGCGAATAATAGAGACGGGCGCCGGTGAAGATCGTCGCGTTCATCGTGCTCAGCGCGGCAAAGCACACCAGCAGCGCCACCGCCAGCGAGGCGCCAGGCCCGAAGAGCTGGTGCAGCGTGTCGGCCGCCACCACGTCGCTGGCGCGCAGGCCATCGAGCCCTAGCACGTTCAGGTAAGCGAGATTGATGAGGAAATACAAAGCGGTAATGATCGCCACGCTCGTCACCAGCACGCGCGGCATGGTGCGGCGCACATTCTTCATCTCGCCGGAGAGATAGGCCACCTCGTTCCAGCCGCCATAGGTCAGCAGGATCAGCACCATGGCCAGCCCGAACGCGCCGCTGGCCGAGCCGGCATCCGGCGGCGGGGCGGGTGTCGGGGCGCGGCCCAGCGCCAGGCCGAAGCCGGCGACAAGGACGATGGCGAGGATGATGAGGACGGTGAAGACGATCTGCAGCGCGCGGCTCTGCTTCGAGCCGGTCAGGTTGATGACGGTGAAGACCAGGATCGCCCCGGCGGCATAGAGCGCCGGCCCCCAGGGGCCGAGCGGCAGGATGCCCTGCGCGTAATCGCCGAACACGAAGGCCACCGCCGCGATGGCGCCGGTCTGGATCACGGTGAGCCGCGCCCAGGCGAACAGCAGCGCCACCGGCCGCCCCAGCGCCCGGCGCAGATAGTGATACTCGCCCCCGGCATGGGGATAGGCGGAGCCGAGTTCGGCATAGACGAAGGCGCCGATCAGCGTGACGGCGCCGCCGATCAGCCAGAAGCCGATAAAGGCCCATTCGCTCGACACGTTCAGCGCGACGATCTGCGGGGTGCGGAAAATGCCGATGCCGACCACGATGCCGACCAGCATGGCGATGCCGTCCAGCGCCGACAGGCTCGATTTCGGGGCGCCCTGCGCCGCCGGGGCGGGGTCGGCGGCGGCGACGGCATCGCGCGCAATCGCGATCGGTTTCACCGAGCACTCTCCAGTTTCTCAAGGGGGATAGCGGCGCCGGGCCGCCGGAAGGCGCGCGCCAGGGGTGTGCGGGCGGCGCAGACGCCCCGCCCGGCAAGCCGCGTGAGGATGGGGATCAGCCGCGAATGGCGGTCCAGTTCCGCACCGGCCCGTCCGAGGCGGTGCCCGAGAGGCTGTTGCCGACCACCGCCCCGACATAGTCGATGCCGCCGGCGCTGAAGTGCAGCTCCTTGCCGACGACACGGCCCTTCTCGATCGGCGTGCCGCCGAGGTCGCCCGTGACCTTCTGGTAGGTCTGGCTGAGCCGCAGCGGCTGCTCGCCGAGGCGCCATTCGCCTTCCACCTTGGCCGGCACGATCCACATCAAGGCCGTGCACCACCGGCTGCAGTCGTCGTCGAGGCGATCGACCCGGTCGGCCTCCCAGTCGCCCATGGCGAAGCTGTTGGAAACGACGCGGGTGCCGGGCTCGAGGTCGAGGATCTGCGGGCGCAGCCGCTCGTTCAGCTCCGGCAGCAGGAACAGCGTCAGCACCTGCGCCTTGGAGAAATCGGTCTCGAAGATGTCGGCCTGCTCGAAGGTGGCGCGGTCGGCGACGCCGGCCGCCTCGGCCCGGCGCTTGGCCAGCGTGACCATGTCGGGATTATATTCGATGCCGTGGGCCCGCAGCCCGCGCTTGGCCGCCGCGATCACCGTGCGCCCGTCGCCGGAGCCGAGGTCGATCAGATAGTCCTGCGGCGTCACCTCCGCCATGTCGAGCATGCGCGCGACCAGCGTATCGGGCGTCGGTACCCACACCACGTCCTTGCCGGGCTGACCGGATTTGGGGTCGTAGCCTTCCGCCGCCGGGGCGATGATGTCAGGCGGGGCCGCGGCCGGCGGCGGGGCGATGGCGGGGGGCGTCGGGCTGACCGAGGGCGCCGTCTGCGCCAGTGCCGGGGAGGACAGGGTGAGCGCGCCGGCAGACATCACCCCCGCAATGGCGCCCGCCAGAAGGCCGGCGCGCGGCACACGTCGTGACGCGCGCCTCGGCGTCACGACCAACGCATGACTATCTCTTCCATTGATACAATTTGATACAGTTGATCCGTCGTCGATGGCCCGTAACAACTTACCTCTCCTTCGGTTGATACTTGACGTGTCGACCTCTATTGCGACTTTCCGTTTGGGTAACATTCGCGATTGTCACGCACCACTCAAATAACGTTGACGACTTTGCGGTCACAACGGTTTGAATGAGGCTTTCCGGATGGCGACGGTGCCCTAGGCGCGGGTCGATGGAAGGCGCTGGTGCGCGCCGCCCGCCCGGCCCGGCACATGGAACTCGTCGCCCTGCTGAAGCAACAGCACGGCATGGGGCACGGCCATGCCAATGCGATCGTCGCCCACACCCTTGCCGAGGACGACGGCTAGGCCGTCTTCACGCGCCCCCGCGCTGTCCCACCCCTTGCATCCCCCGCCCATCTGGACGATATAGGCGGCGGGAGGTTGGCGGTGGACGAGCCACTCGCCAACCGGGTCAGGTCCGGAAGGAAGCAGCCCCAACGAGCCCGGATCGGGTCTCTGTCCAGCCTCCCACCCCTCGCCCGATGGCTTCGGCAACGAGCCGCGCCGCCCTTTCCGGCACGCGCAGCCGGGCGCTCCCCCGATCTGAACAAAAATCGACAGGGTCGCAGGGATGACGCGACCCTCGCTCGGCTTGCCCCGCACGGCGCACGCCATCATTTTCCGCGCTCCGAAATGACGGAGGCGAACGGTGAAGGCGGGAAGGCGAGAGCAGCGGCGCGGGGCGCGGCGGGCGGGTCAACGGACGGCGGGCGGGCTGGCGGCCCTGATCGGCACGCTTTTCCTCTCCCCGGCGGCGCAGGCGCAGTCGATCTGGGACCCGCTCCTCAGCAACAGCTACTGGTATGTGACCGTACCGCAGATGCTGGCCTATGCCGCACCCATCACCAGCTTCGCCAACCCGTTCCCCATCGGCGATCAGACGCTGTGGGCGCTGGGCACCTCCACCGACGGCGTGTTCACCGGCACCAGCACCGGCACGCTGGCCATCGGCCCCATCGTCTCGACCTCGGAACTGACCATTCAGGGCACGGTGACGCCGGCTGGCCAGATCACCATGGTGTTCACCTCCACCGATGGCGGCCCCGGCACGATCGGCCTCGGGCAGATGACGCAGATCGGCGACACCACCTCGATGGAAATGCAGATGATCATCGGCACCGACCTGCTGGTGAGCCACTGGGCCTATATGCTGCCCTATGATCCCGACGTCTTCACCCCGCCGGAAGCGCAGGTGGTGCCGAGCAATCTCTCGCCGCAATGGGCGTGGTCGCAGGGCACGCCGTGGCGGATCGTCAGCCCGGAAGCCTTCGGCACCACCCAGCCCGGCACCTTCATCATCACCGGCTACAAGAGCGGCTATTTCTGGGGCGAAGGCCTGCGCCCCGACGGCACCGCCTTCACCCTGCTCGGCTCGATCACGCCGGAAGGGCGGGTGCTGTTCAACACCCTCACCGATGGCGAACTCGCCAGCCTCTATGGCGGCATCGAGGGTGACGCCTCGAACGCGCAGATGCTGCTCGGCACCTATGATTCCTCCGCCGTGTTCACCGGCGACATCACCAATGCCACGGTCGTGCGCCCTTATGCCGAGACCGTGGCGGCGACCGGCACCACCGCCGCTGTCGGTGCCGCCCGCACGCTCTACGCCGTCGCCGGCACCACGAACGGCCTTTTCGGGGCGATGGCGCCGGTCACGCTCACGCTCAACGATCTCAGCGGCCCGGCGCTGTCGGGCGCGATCAGCCAGACCCTGCCGGTGCTGGCCGGCGCCGCCACCGAGGCGACCGCGAACGTGCAGCGCATGCTGGGGCAGGTCGTGACCGAACGCCTCGACGGCCCCGACCGTCCGGACGGCACCACCCAAGCCTGGGTGCGGCCGCTCGGCGGCGGCGGCCAGCAGGGCGCGATCGGTGGCGTGCCCGGCTACAGCTTCGACGGCGGCGGCGCCGCTTTCGGCGTCGACCGGAGCTTTGACGGGCAAGGCCGCGCCGGCGCGCTCTTCGCCTTCACCTCCACCAGCGTCACCGCCGACACCGACGCCGCGCGGGCCAATCTCGCCGCCGGCTCGGCCAATCTGCGCTCCTACGTTATTGGCGCCTATGGCACCTATACGCTGGCCGAGGGGCTCGACCTCGCTGCCTATGCCAATGGCGGGCTGGTCGACACCGACACCTCGCGCAGCATCGGCTTTGCCGGGGTCGCGGCGACGGGCGACTACCAGAGCCGCGTGCTCCAGCTCGGCGCGCGCCTGCGCGCAACGATGCCGATCGACGACACCCTCACCCTGATGCCGGCGCTGCGGCTCGATTTCCTTGGCGTCGACGCGGACAGCTACCGCGAGACCGGCGCCGGCCCGCTCGACCTCGCGGTGGAGGGCCAGACCACTCGCGAGCTCTTCCTCTCCGGCGAGCTCGCCCTGCGCTACGTGCTGACCGACACGCTGGCGCTGACGGCGCGCGGCGCCATCGGCTACGATCTGCTCGGCGACTCCGAGGGCGTCACCGCCGCCTTTGCCGGCGGCGGCGATCCCTTCGTCACGTCGGGCGCCGACCTCTCGCCCTGGCTGTTCAGCGCCGGGGTGGGCCTCGTCGCCCACGGCAGCGAGCGGCTCACCTTCGAGGCCCGCTACGACGTTGAGGCAAGCCCGTCCGCCTATCTCAACCAGACCGGCTCGGTGGCGGTGAAGTGGCGGCTGTAGCGGCGGGGTCCGGGATCGCGCCTCAGCCGTGTGCCCCCGCCGCGCGGGCAGGCACGCGGCGAGCGTCCCGTCCCCGGAAATTTGCCCGTCCCGTCATTGCGCCGTTGTGCCCTGCCCCGCCGGCGATGCTATGAAGGGGCATGAGCGCCGACACCCCCGACATGCCTGACCTGACGCACCCCGGCGATGACGGGCCGGGCTTCGACCTTGGGCCCGCGCCGCACGTGCCGGCCATTGTGCCGGCCGTGGCGCCGGCCACGGCGACGCCCTATCGCGTGCTCGCCCGCAAATACCGGCCGCAGACCTTCGCCGATCTGATCGGCCAGGAGGCGATGGTCCGCACGCTGAGCAACGCCTTCACCTCCGGGCGCATCGCGCAGGCCTATATCCTCACCGGCGTGCGCGGCGTCGGCAAGACCACCACCGCCCGCATCCTCGCCCGCGCGCTCAACTATGAGCCGGCCGACGGCCCCGTCGGCGGCGGGCAGCCCACCCTCGACATGCCAGTGCTCGGCCGCCACTGCCGCGACATCATCGAGAGCCGCCATGTCGACGTGCAGGAGATGGACGCCGCCTCCAATACCGGCATCGGCGATATCCGCGAGATCATCGAGGCGGCGCGCTACAAGCCGGTGCTGGCGCGCTACAAGGTCTTCATCATCGACGAAGTGCACATGCTCTCCACGGCGGCCTTCAACGGGCTGCTGAAGACGCTGGAAGAGCCGCCCGAGCATGTGAAGTTCATCTTCGCCACCACCGAAATCCGCAAGGTGCCGGTCACGGTGCTCTCGCGCACCCAGCGCTTCGATCTACGCCGGGTCGAGGCCGGCACGCTGGCGCGCCACCTCCACGGCATCTGCACGGCGGAGGGCGTGAATATCGACGCCGAGGCGCTGAGCCTCATCGCCCGCGCGGCGGAAGGCTCGGTGCGCGACGCGCTGTCGCTGCTCGACCAGGCGATCGCCCATTCCGGCAGCCAGTCCTCCGGCGGCATGGTGCATGGCGAGCAGGTGCGGGCGCTGCTCGGCCTCGCCGATCGCGGCCGGGTCATCGACCTGTTCGAGGCACTGATGAAGGGCGACGTCGCCCAGGCGCTGACCGAGCTGCGCGAGCAGTATGATTCCGGCGCCGACCCGGCGGTGGTGATCGCCGATCTCGCCGAGTTCACCCATCTCGTCACCCGGATGAAGATCCTCCCCGAAACCGCCGACGATGCCGCGCTGGTCGAGGCCGAGCGCACGCGCGGGCGGGACTTCGCGCGCGGCCTGTCGATGCGGGTGCTCTCGCGCGCCTGGCAGATGCTGACCAAGGGCCTCTCCGAGGTGCAGCAGGCGGCCAAGCCGATGCAGGCGGCGGAGATGGTGCTGGTGCGCCTCGCCTATGCCAGCGACCTGCCGACCCCGGACGAGGCGCTGCGCCGGCTGCGCGACGGCGCGCCCGAGCCGGCCGGCCGGCCGTCCGGCGGCGGCGGCGGAATGGGCGGCGGTTCTGGCTCCGGTGGCTCGGCGATGGCGGCCACCGCCCCGCGCAGCTTTGCCGCGCCGACCCCCGCCCCCTCGGCCGCCCCCAGCGCGGCGAGCCATCTCTCGGTGGCCTCGCGCAGCGCGCCGCGCCCGGCCGCGCCGTCGCTGTCGCCCGCCGAGGCGCCCGCGCCCGCCCCGGGCGTCGGCGTCGCGACCTTCGAGGATCTCGTGGCGCTGGCCGCCGCCCGGCGCGACCTCCGGCTCAAATTCGCGCTGGAAAACCATCTGCGCCTGGTCGGCTTCGAGGACGGAAGGCTGGAAGTGGCGCTGGCGCCGGGCGGCTCGCCCAATCTGATCCAGGAATTGCAGTCGAAGATTTCCGAATGGACGGGAAAGCGCTGGCTGGTCGCGCTGTCGCGCGAGGAGGGCGAGCCCACTCTGGCCGAGAGGGCCGCCGCCCAGCGCGACGCGATGATGACCGGCGTGCGCGCCGACCCGCTGGTGGCGGCGGCGCTGGCCCGCTTCCCCGGCGCCTCGATCGTCGATGTGCGCTCGCTGGCAACGGAAGAGCCCGCCGGGGGTTTCACCACCGATACCAACGACGCCGATCTGATGGCCGCCCGCGACGACGGGCCGGGCGCAGACGACGAGATCGAATTCTGACACAGGAGTCCCGGATGAAAGACCTTCTCGGCATCATGTCCAAGGTGAAGGAGATGCAGTCCAAGATGGAGCAGCTCCAGGCGGAGCTGGAGGCCATCGAGGTCGAAGGCGCGGCCGGCGGCGGCATGGTCACGGTGCGCCTCTCCGCCAAGGGCGCGCTGAAGGCGATCCATGTCGACCCCAGCCTGCTCAACCCGGACGAGGCGGAAATCCTCGAAGACCTGATCGTCGCCGCCCATGCCGACGCCCGCGCCAAGGGCGAGCGCATCGTGCAGGAAAAGACCCAGGCGATCACCGCCGGCCTGCCGATCCCGCCCGGCATGAAGCTGTTCTGAGACGGGCGCCGCGCCCGCTTCCCCCCCCGACGGGGAGAGGGTTGGGGTGAGGGGGACGCCTGTTGCGCCGGGCTCGCCCGCTCCCCTCACCCGCCGCTGCGCGGCGACCTCTCCCCACGGGGAGAGGTAAAGAAAGCCCGGCCGCCAGACAGGCCTGCCGCCTGCCGTCATCCCGGCCAAGTCATCCCGGCCAAGTCATCCCGGCCAAGTCACCCCGGCCAAGCGAAGCGCGCGCCGGGAGCGTCTCCCGCCTCTTCGCCACGCGATCCCGGATCGGCCCTTTGAGCCGTCCGGGATGACGGACGCCTGGAACAGCCCGGCGCCGCTCAGCGCTTCATCGCCCCTTCGACAATGCCCATCACTGCCGCCGCGATCGCGTCCACCTGCGCCGTCAGCGGGCCGCGCAGCCGGCCATAGAGCGCGAACACCGCCGGCTGCACCACGCAGCCCAGCGCCATGGCGCTGGCGAGCGCGGTGCGTTCGGGCGGCACGCCGGCGCCGCGCAGCAAGTGCGCCACCGCCTCCACCACATTGGCCTCCGGCGCGTCCGGCACCAGCCCCAGATGCTCGTGCTGGTGGATGAGCAGATAGGCGAACAGCGCCGGCTCGGCGTCGAACAGCCCGCAGGCCAGCCCCACCACCGCCCGCAGCTTTGCCCGCAGTTCCGGCTCATCGGCGTCGATGGCGCAGATCTCGGCCGCCAGCGCCCCGTAGCGGGTGAGGTAGAGCACGCGCGCCAGTTCCTCCTTCGAGGGGAAATGCCGGTAGAGCGCGCCCTCGCTCACCCCCACGCCCAGCGCGATGTCGCGCACCGAGGTGCCGGCCACGCCCTTCTGCGCGAACAGCTCCAGCGCCACCGCCTCGATGCGCGCGCGCGTGTCCGCGCCATCGCGGCCGCGACGGGCCGGCGCGGCAGGACGCGGGGCCGAACTCATGCCCCCTCTCCCGCGCCGCCGCCGCGCGCGGCCAGCATTTCCAGCGCGATGGTGCGCGCCTTGGTGAAGTCGACCTTGCCCGAGCCCAGCAGCGGCAGCTCGTCCATGCGCAGGATCTCGGCCGGAACCATCAGCTCGGTCACGCCGCGCTCGCGGACATGGGCCTGCAGCGTGGCGCGGGCGAGGTCGGGCGCCGTGGTCATCAGGATGATGCGCTCGCCACGCCGCGCATCCGGCACCGCCACCGCGACATGCTCGGCATCGGGCCGCAGCGCCGCGACCATGGCGTCGATGGCGGCCAGCGAGATCATCTCGCCGGCGATCTTGGCGAAGCGCTTCACCCGGCCGCGAATGGCGACGAAGCCCTCCTCATCAAAGGTGACGATGTCGCCGGTGTCGTACCAGCCATGCTCCGGCGCCTCGATCACGCCGGGCTTCTCGGCGCGGAGATAGCCGAGCATGACATTCGGCCCGCGCACCTGCAGCCGGCCGCCCTCCTCGATGCCGGCCATGGTCTCCAGCCGGTGGTGGACGCCCGGCACCATCCGCCCGACCGTGCCGACACGGTTGAACATCGGCGTGTTCACCGCCAGCACCGGCGCGCATTCGGTGACGCCGTAGCCCTCCAGGATGCGGTGTCCGAACTTCTCCATCCACACCCGGCGCGTCTCCGCCTTCACCGGCTCGGCCCCCGCCACCACGAAGCGCAGCGAGCGGAAATCATAGGGGTTGGCGGTGCGGGCATAGCCCATGAGGAAGGTGTCGGTGCCGACAATGGCGGTGGCGTTGGTGGCGTAGACCAGCTCCGGGATGATCCGGTAGTGCAGCGGCGAGGGGTAGAGATAGGTCTTCAGCCCCGACACCATCGGCAGCACCAGCCCGCCGGTGAGGCCGAAGGAGTGGAAAACGGGCAGCACGTTGAACATGATGTCGGCGGGCGAGAAGTCGATCCGCGCCGCCACCTGCGCCACATTGGTCAGGATATTGCGGTGGGAGAGCACCACGCCCTTCGGCGTGCCTTCCGAGCCCGAGGTGAACAGCACGAAGGCCGGATCGTCGGGATGGGCGGGCTTGGGCGCCGGCAGCGGCAGCATCGCCCGGATCTTGTCCGGCGTGGTGACGGAGGCGCGGATATCCTCGCTCATCAGCACCCGCACATGCTTTTCGAGCTCGGCCACCTCCGCCTCCAGCCGCGCCTTCTCGATAAAGGCGCGCGAGGCGACCACCAGCTTCACCTCCGCCGCCTTGCAGGCGAGGACGAGATTGGTGGCGCCGGCGGTGTAGTTCAGCATGACCGGCACCCGGCCATGGCGGCAGAGGCCCAGCAGCACCACGGCGATGCCGGCGGCGTTGGGCAGCAGCACGCCCACCTTCTCGCCCGGCGCGGTTTCCTTCGCCAGCTTGTCGCCGAGGATCTTCGCGCCCAAGAGCAGCTTGCGGTAGGACAGGATGGTGCCGAGCGGGTCTTCCAGCACGATGCGCTTCATGCCGAGCCGCACCGCCGCGTCCTCCACCGCCTGATAGACGGTGACATTGGTGTGGCTGGTCTCGAAGACGAGGTCGCTCATCACGTCATAGAGCGCCGCCCCGGCCGCGCGCCGGCGCTTGCGGCCGAACAGCTCCTTGTCGACCTTGAGCTTGCGCGGCGGCAGGATGGTGACGCGCACCTTGGGGAACAGGCGCTTGCGGGTCTGGTGGCCGTCGAGACGGGAGAAATAGGTCTGCTCCAGCCCCTCGATCCGCACCGGCACCACGGCGGCGTCCGCCTTGTCGGCGATCAGCGCTGAGCCGTCATAGATCTTCATGATCGAGCCGGTGACGGTGATCCGCCCCTCGGGGAAGATCACCAATTGCTCGCCCTGCTGCACCTGGCGGATCAGGTCGCGGGTCGCCATCGGCTTGGTCGGGTCGAGTGGGAAGGCGCGCACCAGCTTGAGGAACGGCTTCACCCACCACGCTTCGGCGATGGCGCGGTCGACGGCGAAGACCGGGTCATTATCGAGCAGCGCCATGATGAGAGGCGCGTCGAGGAAGCTGACATGGTTGATGGCGATCACCGAGCCGGGGCCGGCGGCCTTCAGGTGCTCGGCTCCCGTCACCTCGACCCGGAACAGCACCCGGAACACCAGCTTGATCAGGTCGCGCAGCACCTGGCCCTGGAAGGCCCGGCCGGCGAGCACCGCCACCAGCAAGGTCGACGCGCCGATCAGCCCCAGCAGCGCGGGGGCGCCAAAGCCGGCGAATTGCAGCCCGGCGACGACCACCGCGCCGGCCACCATGAAGGCGGCGTTCAGCACATTATTGCCGGCGATCACCCGGGCGCGGCGGTCCTCGTCGGCGGCCGCCTGCACGAAGGCGAAGGTCGGCACCACGAAGGCGCCGCCGGCGGCGGCGAGGCCGATCAGCCCGATGGCGGCGTGCACGCCCGGGCCGGAGGTGAGGAAGTCGTACCAGCCGATCGGCTGCGGGGCCGGCGTCAGCGACGCCATCATGAAAGCGAGGTCGAGGGCGAAGACGCCCATCAGCAGGCCGGCCACCGGCACCAGCGCCATCAATATGTGCCCTTCCGACAGCTTGGCGGCCAGGGTCGAGCCGATGGCGACGCCGATGGTGAACAGCACCAGGAACAGCGTGACCACGCTCTCCACCCCGCCGACATTCTCCTTCACCAGCGTCGGCAGCAGCGAGAGCACCACCGCGCCGACCAGCCAGAACCAGGAGACGATCAGCGCCCCGCGCCAGATCGGCTTCTCGGCACGGATATCGGCCAGCAGCGTCATCGTGCTGCGCCAGATATTGCGGTCGATCTTGAGGTCGGGCGCACCCGGCAGGGTGCGCGGAATGCCCCGCGCCGACAGCCAGGCGATCACCGCCAGCACGAAGGTGAAGCCGGCCACCGCCCATTCCCCGGTGTGGGTGAAGGCCAGCGCCCCGCCCACCGTGCCGCCGAGAATGGCGGCGAAGGTCGCCATCTCGATCAGCGCATTGCCGGAGACCAGCTCGTCCTTGGCGAGGTGATCGGGCAGGATGCCGTATTTCACCGGCCCGAACAGCGCGCTCAGCGTGCCCATCAGGAACAGGCCGATGAACAGCAGCGGGATCGACTGGATGACGAAGCCGGCGCTGGCGATCAGCACGATCCAGATTTCGGCGAACTTCACCCGCCGGGCGATCAGCGACTTGTCGTAGCGGTCGGCGAGCTGGCCGCCGAGCGAGGAGAACAGGAAGAAGGGCAGGATGAAGATGCCGCCCGCCAGCGTCACCAGCGCGCCGCCATTCACATGGGCGATGCCGTAAAGGATCAGCAGCGCCATCGCGTTCTTCACGAAATTGTCGTTGAAGGCCGCGAAAAACTGGCACCAGAACAGCGGCGCGAACCGCCGGGCCGTCATCAGCCGTGTGAACATGCTCGATCCCTCACCGCATTGTCAGTGAGCGATCACTTACATAAAGCCGCAGAGGCGTCAACCTACCTTCCGCTGCGTCCTAAATCACAGAAGCGTGCCCGCCAGCGCCGCCAGCAGCAGCGCGCCGTCATGCACGCCGAGTTGCAGCCGCGAGGGCGTGCCGCCCGCGTGCAGCATCAGGGTGGTGCCGAGGCTCGCCAGCGCCCAGCCGGCGCCCACGGCGAGGAAGGCGAGGGAAATCGTCACCGCGTCATTGGCCAGCGCCACCATCAGCGCCGCGCCGATGCAGAGCGCGAGCGCCAGCAGCGCCAGCGGCGCCGCGCCGATCCACCGCGCCAGCACGCCGCCCGCCAGCGCCGGCGCGTACATCGCCACCACATGCCAGGCGACCACGCCCGAAATCAGCGGCACCCCGACGCCGCAGCCGGCGAGCGACAGCGGCGCGCCGGCCATGGCCGAGGTCATCGCCCCCCATGCCAGCGCGCCCAGGAAGGTCGGCAGCGCGAGCGCCCGCCACGCCAGCGGCGCGGGGCGGTCCGCCGGTTCCGCCGTCGCCATCGCCTCGACGGTGAGCGCGGCATGGGAAAAGCGCGCTTCCGGCAGCGACACGGCAAAGCCCAGCGCCCCGAGCTGGGCCACCGCCGCGAGGATCAGCGTGCCGGCGAAGGTGTAGGGCACAAAGGCCGCTTCTGCCGCCCCGGCCAGCAGCGGGCCGGCAAGGCCCGCCAGCGCCCCGGCACCGAGGAGCCGCGCCACCATGCCCGCCCGCAGTCCCGCGGCCGCGCCGAAGGCCGCCGCGTGGCGGTAGAACATGCCAAACCCCTGCGCCGCGCCCAGCCACGCCGCGCCCAGCACCAGCATCGGAAAGGCGCCGAGCATCAGCGCATAGGCCGCCATCAGCCCGCCGGCGACGCCGAGGCTGGCGCCGAGCGCGAAGGCGGCGCGCCGGCCGAACGTATCGAGCAGGAAGCTGGCGGGCAGGCTGGCCAGCGCCGCGCCGAGCAGCAGCGCGGCCAGCGGCAGCGCGGCGAGTTCCGGGCGCGGGGCCAGCATGGCACCGGCCAGCGGCAGCGCGCCCAGCGTCAGCGCCTGCGCCAGGACCACAAGGGCGAAGCCGCCGGACAGCCGCCCAATGCCGAGCGCGCGGCGCAGCGCGCGCGGCGCGTCCTCCGGGCAGGCGCAGCCGAGCCGGCCGGCGCGGGCCGCTTCTGTTTCGGAATCGAAATAATCGCTGGCGCTCATCCGCGCCGCCCCTGCTGGCCGGCTCGGCCGTGGGGCGGCTCGCGCAGATCGTCGCGCAGATCGTCATCGGAGAGCACGCGCACCGCCGCCCCCTCGATATCGTCATACTGGCCGGCCCGCAGCGACCACAGGAAGGCGACCAGCCCGAGCAGGCCGAGGCTCAGCGCCGCCGGCACCAGATAAAGAAGCACGCTCATGCCGCCACCTTCTCGCCTGCCGGCGCGCCGCTTTCCTTCATGCCGTCCGCCCCCGCGCCCCCGCCCTGCCGCGCCCGCAGCGCGTTGAGGGTGACGATGATGGAGGAACCGGACATGGCCAGCGCCGCCACCAGCGGGGTCACGTAGCCGGCCACCGCCAGCGGCACGGCGATGAGGTTGTAGACCACGGCGATCATCAAATTCTGCCGCATCAGGTGCCGCGCCTGCCGCGCCACGTTCAGCGCGGTGGCGACGGGGGCCAGCCGCTCGCCGAGGAACACCGCGTCGGCCTGCGCCCGCGTCACATCGGCGGCGCTGATCGGCGAGAGCGAGACATGGGCGCTGGCGAGCGAGGGCGCGTCATTGATGCCGTCGCCCACCATCAGCACGCCGTGCCCCTTGGCGTCGAGGCTCTCCAGCACGGCGATCTTGTCGCCCGGCCGCATCTGCGCCCACCATTCCTTGATGCCGAGCTGCGCCGCCACCGGCGCCACCGCCGCGCGGCGGTCGCCCGAGAGCAGCACGACCTTGAGCCCGGCGTCGCGCAATTCGTCGATCACCGCGCGCGCATCGCTGCGCAGCGCCTGCCGGATCTCCAGCACGGCGCAGGCCTCGCCCAGCCGCACCGCGACCAGCGAGGCATCGGGCGCGTCGCTGGCCCGCGCCGCCGCCAGCGCCTCGCAGCCGCAAAAGGCCGGGCTGCCGAGCCGCGCCGACAGCCCGTCGATCTCGGCCTCGACGCCGGCGCCCGGCACTTCGCGCACGTTGTCGAGCGGGCGCGCCTGCGGGTGCGCAGCGGCGATCGCCCGCGCCAGCGGATGGGTGCTGGCCAGAGCCAGTCGCGCCGCCGCCGCCAGCAGCGGCGCCGGCACGGCAGAGGTGTCGGAAAGGCTGGGCTCGGGCAGGGTCAGCGTGCCTGTCTTGTCGAAGGCGATAGTGTCGATCTCGGCCAGCCGCTCGAACGTGTCGCCGGAATTGATCAAAACGCCGGCCCGCATCAGCGTGCCGGCCGCCACCACCTGCACCGCCGGCACGGCGAGCGCCAGCGCGCAGGGGCAGGTGATGATGAGCACCGCCACCGCGATCAGCACCGCCTGGTGCAGCGAGGCGCCGGCGATCAGCCAGCCGATCAGCGCCAGCAGCGCCGTGGTGTGCACCATCGGTGCGTAGAGCCGGGCGGCGCGGTCGGCGAGGCGGATATAGCGCCCGCGCGCGGTCGAGGCCTTGTCGAGCAGGCGCTCGATCTCGTCGAGAAACGTGTCCTCGCCGGCCGCCGTGGTGCGCAGCCGCAGCACGCCGTCATGAATGAGGCTGCCGGCATGCACCGTGCCGCCGACGCCGACCGTGCGCGGCAGCGTCTCGCCCGTCACCAGGCTCTCATCCACCGCGGCGGTGCCGGAAAGCACAATGCCGTCCACCGGGGCGCGCTCGCCCGCCCGCAGCATCACCTCATCGCCCGGCTTCACCGCGGCGGCGGGCACGGTGACGAGCCGTCCATCCGGCTCGATGCGGTTGGCCGACACCGCCTTCAGCGCCGCGAGATTGCCCGCCTCGGCCCGGGTGCGCCGGCGCATGGCGTGGTCGAGATAGCGGCCGGCAAGCAGGAAGAACAGCAGCATGACCGCCGAATCGAAATAGGCGTGCTCGGCATGGTGCAGCGTCTCGAACACCGAGACACTGAGCGCCAGCAGCACGCCAAGCGTGATCGGCACGTCCATGTTGAGCGAGCGCGCCTTCAGGGCCCGAATGGCGCTCTGGAAGAAGGGCTGGCCGGCATAGGCGGCGGCGGGCAGCGCGATCAGGGCGGAGAGCCAGTGGAAGAAGTCGCGCGTCTCCGGGGTGATGTCGGTGACATTGCCCGACCACACCGACACCGAGAGCAGCATGATGTTCATCGCCGCGAAGCCGGCGACGCCGAGGCAGCGCAGCAAATGGCGCGCGGTGGCGTTGTCGATCTCCTCCAGCCGGTCGGCCTCGAACGGCCAGGCCCGGTAGCCCGCCTTCGCCAGCGCCTCCAGCACCCGCGCCGGGGCCGGCTCGGCCTGCGCGTCCCAGCCGATGGTGAGGCGGTGGGTGGTGTAGTTCAGCCGCGCCCGGGCGATGCCGGGCAGCGCCTCGCAGCCATCCTCGATCTCGTCGATGCAGGCGGCGCAGTCGATGCCCTCGACGGCAAAGGCCATCTCCGCCTGCCCGCTCGGGTCGCGGCGCAGGAACAGCGAATAGTCCTGCGCCACCGGCGCGGTGGCGGCCGGGGCCGCCGTCGCCGGGAAGGGAAGGACCTGGGTGCCCATGCGGTGTCTCCCGCCGCTACCGGATGATGACGCGGTTGGTGGAGCGGAACATCCGCTCGCCCTCGCGGGACAGCTCGATCACCAGTTCCCATTGCCCGGAGGCCACCGTGTCGGTGGCGCGCCACTGGCCCGCGCTCACCCGCACCGGGTCGAGGGCGACGTCGAGCCGGCGATTGGTCGGGTGCTGCAGCGTCGCCGCCAGGGCAACATCGGTCAGCGGGTTGCCCTCGGCATCGCGCGCCGCGACGTCGAGCCGGCCGGGCTCGATATGGGCGTCGACCTGCCAGTGGCGGGCATCCTGCGCCGCCGCCGCCTCGCTCTCGGCCCGGAAGGCGAGGCCCGCCTTGTAGGAGCTTTCCGTCTCCAGCCCGCCGAAGCTCGTCACCGCCGCCCGCACGAGGAAGAAATTGGCGGTGAAGACGATACCGAAGAAGCCGATGAAGCAGGCCAGCACGGTCCGGCCGGTGATCGGCCGGCCCTTGCCCTCATCAGATGCGTTGCGGCGCGCGGCCATGGTCGTCCTCCGGTTCGGTCTCAGGGGCCCTTGAAATGGTCGGGCGCGGTGGTGGTCTCGCCGCCGATCACATCGGTGACGGAGAAGACCACCGGCAGCGAGGCATTGGCCGGCAGCTTGGCGGAGGTGGAGACCAGCGCCCGCAGCTCATAGGTCTGGTCGGGGCCGACCTCGACCACGGGATGGCCGTTCTCGGTCTCGGAAATGCCGCCCACCACTTCCAGCCGCGCCTCCGGCACCCCCTCCACCGCGATGGCGAAGCGGCGCGGCATGCTCTGCTTGTTGACGATACGCAGCGTGTAGGCATTGCGCAGCGATCCGTCGGAGAGGCGGACGAAGAGCGGGTTGCGGTCATGGATGACGGAGACGCCTTCCGAACCGCGCATCGCCAGCGCCGCCACCATGATGCCGCCGACAACGACGATCAGCCCGGCATAGAGCAGGGTGCGGGCGCGGAACACCTTCGCCACCGGCGCCAGCCCCTGCTGGCGGCGCTCGATGTTCATCTCGGTGTCGTAGGCGATGAGGCCTGTGGGGCGGCCGACCTTGCTCATCACCGTGTCGCAGGCATCGATGCACAGGCCGCACTGGATGCAGGCGAGCTGGCTGCCGAGCCGGATATCGACCCCGGTGGGGCAGCAGGCCACGCATTGCTTGCAGTCGATGCAGTCGCCCGAGGGCACGCCGGCGGCACGCAGCGCCTCGCTCTTCTTGAACGAGCCGCGCGGTTCGCCGCGATCATAGCGATAGGTGACGTTGTAGGCGTATTCGTCGGTCAGCGCCGCCTGGATGCGCGGCCAGGGGCACATATAGGTGCACACCTGCTCGCGCATGTGGCCGGCCAGCACATAGGTGGTGAAGGTGAGGATGGCGATCCAGAGATAGGCGACCAGCGGCGCCGTGCCGGTGAAGAGCTGCCAGACCAGGGTCGGCGCATCGGCGAAATAGAGCACCCAGGCGCCACCCGTCCACCACGCCACCATCAGCCAGAGCGTGTGCTTGGCCACCGCCTCGAAGGCGCGCTGGGTGCGCGAGGCGGTCTTCAGCTTCTCGCGCCGCTCGCGCGGGTCGCCCTCGACCATGCGCTCGATCGCCTGGAACAGGTCGGTCCACACGGTCTGCGGGCAGAGATAGCCGCACCAGAGCCGCCCGGCCACCGCGTTCATCAGGAACAGCACCAGCGCGGCGAGGATCAGCAGGCCGGTGACGTAGTAGATTTCCTGCGGCCAGATCTCGATGAAGAAGAAATAGAACCGCCCATTGGCGAGATCGACCAGCACCGCCTGCGAGGGGGCGTTGGGCCCGCGGTCCCAGCGCAGGAAGGGCAGCAGATAGTAGATGCCCAGGGTGACGATGAGCAGGGCCCATTTGATGCGGCGGAAGGTGCCGTGCACGGCGATCGGGTAGATCTTGCGCCGGGCCTCATAAAGCGGGGCATCGTCGTCGCCCGGCTCTTCCAGATTTTCCACCTTGGTCGCCATGTTCATGTCGGTCCCCGAAACGGTACGCGCCTGCGTGGAGGTTTTCTAAACCCGCCTGTCGCGGCCGTTGATCCGGGGCTTGCCGGGCGGAAAAATGCTTATGCGGCGGGACGTCGCTGAGACGCCCCGCCGCATGGCCTCACTCCGTCCCGCGCAGGCGTTACTTCCCGCCCCCGAGCGCATGCACATAGACGGTGAGGGCCTTGATCGTGGTCGGGTCGAGCCGGCCGCCCCAGGCGGGCATCATGCCGGCGCGGCCATTGGTGATCGAGGCGATCACGGCGTCGCGGCCCGAGCCGTAGAGCCAGATGCCGTCGGTAAGGTTCGGCGCGCCGAGCTCGATATTGCCCTTGCCGTCCGCCCCGTGGCAGGCGGCGCAATTGGCCTCGAACACCTCCTTGCCCTTGGCGAGGTCGGGCGTGACCCCGGCCGGCACCGGCAGGTTGGAGAGCGAGCGCACATAATCCGCCGCCGCGACGATGTCCGGGCGCGGCAGCATGGCGTCGCGGCCGAAGGCGGGCATGTCGCCGACATGGGCGTCGGCATCGGTGGAGCGGATGCCGTGCAGCAGGGTCTGGTGGATCTGCTCCAGCGAGCCGCCCCACATCCAGTCATCGTCATTGAGGTTGGGGTAGCCGACCGAACCGGCCGCCCCCGAGCCATGGCACGGCGCGCAATTGTCGCCGAAGGCGGCCCGGCCCTGGGCGCGGGCGAAGGACAGCAGTTCGGGGCTGGCCTCGATCTCTTCGAGCGAGGCCTGCTGCAGCTTCTCGGCGAAGGCGCCGCGCTGGGTGCGCAGATCGGCGAGTTGCACCTCGACCGCGTCGCGCGACTTCCAGCCCAGCACGCCGGAGGTGTAGCCGGAAACGAGCGGCCAGGCGGGATAGACGACCCAGTAGGCCACCGCCCAGACGATGCAGGCATAGAAGGTCCACAGCCACCAGCGCGGCAGCGGGTTATTCAGTTCGCGAATGCCGTCCCACTCGTGGCCGGTCGTCGACACGCCGGTGACGGCGTCCACGTTCTTTTGATGCTCGGCCATGGTCAATCCTCGCGCAGCGGCATGCGGGCGGCGTCTTCAAACTGCTTGCTGCGCCGGGGCGAAAGCGCATAGGCGAGCACGCAGAGGAAGATGCCGACGAAGTAGAGAAGCCCCCAGGTCTGGGCGAATTCGGCGAGGGCGCGATAGGTCTCGTTCATCCCGGCCTCCTCAGCGGATGTTTGCCTTGTCGTCGTAAAGCTTGAAGTCGACCATGGTGCCGAGCGCCTGCAGATAGGCGATCAGCGCATCCGCCTCGGAAACAACCTTGGGGTTGCCGTCGAAGTCCCGCTGCTGCGCGCCGGGATAGCGCTCGGTCAGCCCGTCGCCATCGGCGTCGGGGGTGGCCTGCGCCTTCAGGTCGGCCAGCGCCTCGGCGATCATCGCCTCCGAATAGGGCACGCCGAGCATGGCGTTGACCTTCATGTCGTCGGCGATCTCGTAGGTCTTCAGCGGGGTCTGCGCCAGGAAGGGGTAGCCGGGCATGATCGAGCCCGGCACCACCGAGCGCGGATCGGCGAGGTGCTGCCGCTGCCATTCGTCGGAATATTTGTTGCCGACGCGGGCGAGGTCCGGCCCGGTGCGCTTGGAGCCCCACTGGAACGGGCGGTCATACATGCTCTCGGCCGCCAGCGAGTAGTGGCCGTAGCGCTCCACCTCGTCGCGCAGCGGGCGGATCATCTGCGAGTGGCAATTGTAGCAGCCCTCGCGGACATAGATGTTGCGGCCGGCCAGTTCCAGCGGCGACCAGGGCCGCACGCCGGAAACCTTCTCGATCGTGCTCTTGAGGTAGAACAGCGGCACGATCTCGACGAGGCCGCCAATGGCGACCACGAGCAGGATGCCGATCATCAGCCAGATCGAGTTCCGTTCGAGGAAGGCATGCTTGGCCCAGAGGGACTTTTTGGGAGCGGCGGCTTCAGCCATGATCTTGCGTCCTCACTCAGCCGGCACGAGGGAAGGGTTGCGCGCGCCGGTGTCGGCTTCCGCCGTCTCCGGCTGCCGGATGGTCATGAAGATGTTGAACGCCATGATCAGCCCGCCGACGAGGAACAGCACGCCGCCCACCGCGCGGATGATGTAGAAGGGGTGCATCGCCTCGACGGTCTCGATGAAGGAGTATTCGAGGAAGCCGAGCGAGGTGTAGGCGCGCCACATCAGGCCCTGCAGGATGCCCGCCACCCACATCGCCGAGATGTAGAAGACGATGCCGATGGTCGAGATCCAGAAGTGCCAGTTGACCAGGCGCAGCGAATACAGTTCGCGCTTCTGCCAGAGCCACGGCACCAGGCAGTAGATGGCGCCGAAGGAGATGTAGGCGACCCAGCCCAGCGCACCGGAATGCACGTGGCCGATGGTCCAGTCGGTGTAGTGGCTGAGCGAGTTGACCGACTTCACCGACATCAGCGGACCCTCGAAGGTCGACATGCCGTAGAAGGCGACCGAAACCACCATCATCCGCAGCACCGGGTCGGTGCGCAGCTTGTCCCAGGCGCCCGAGAGCGTCATCAGGCCGTTGATCATGCCGCCCCAGGAGGGCATCCACAGGATGATCGAGAAGGTCATGCCCAGCGTCTGCGCCCAGTCCGGCAGCGCGGTGTAGTGCAGATGGTGCGGGCCGGCCCAGATGTAGATGAAGATCAGCGCCCAGAAGTGGATGATCGACAGCCGGTAGGAATAGACCGGCCGGTCGGCCCGCTTGGGGATGAAGTAGTACATGATGGCGAGGAAGCCGGCGGTGAGGAAGAAGCCGACCGCGTTATGGCCGTACCACCACTGCACCATGGCATCCTGCACGCCCGACCAGACGATGTAGGATTTGGGCGAGAACACCGAGACCGGGATGCTGGCATTATTGCCGAGATGCAGCATCGCGATGGTGACGATGAAGGCGAGGTAGAACCAGTTCGCCACATAGATGTGCGGCTCCTGCCGGCGCCAGAGCGTGGCGAGATAGACCAGCAGATACGTCACCCACACCACGGTCAGCCACAGGTCGGCGTACCATTCCGGCTCGGCATATTCCTTCGACTGGGTGATGCCCAGCAGATAGCCCGTGCCGGCGATGACGATGAAAAAATTATAGCCCAGCACCACGAACCACGGCGCGAGATAGCCGGCGAGCCGGGCACGCGAGGTGCGCTGCACCACATAGAACGAGGTGCCGATCAGCACGTTGCCGCCAAAGGCGAAGATCACCGCCGAGGTGTGCAGCGGCCGCAGCCGGCCGAACGCCGTCCAGGGCAGATCGAGGTTCAGCCAGGGAAAGGCGAGCTGGAAGGCGATGATGACGCCGACCAGGAAGCCGGCAATGCCCCAGAACATCGCCGCGATCGTGGCGAACTTCACCGGGCCGAAATTGTAGTTCGGCTTGCCGTCGATCTCCAGCGCCGGCAGCGCCGCCGGGCGGTCGACATAGCGGTTGAGGATGACGAACACCGCCGCCAGGCTGGCGAAGGCGGAGAGATAGGCGTGGAAGGCATAGGCGGCATCGTGCGTCTTCGCCGCCACCGTGATGCAGGACAGCGACAGGACCGCGAAGACGAAGGCGAGACCACCTTCGCCAAAGGTCATTTTCTTTCCGCTCTGGTCGACGCCGGGCTCGGTGGCACCCGAGCCGCGTCCCTCGCCAGCGGAGCTGTGTAGCTGCGTCATTCGACCCTCCACGTTCCGATCGGCCGATCTGGAACGACTCCATGATGTGGAGGGAGCTTTCGCGCCGCTGAAGGACGACAACCTTGATCCACATCAAGGCTAAGGGTCTTCACGGACGCGCGAGCCGGCGGCGCAATGCCGCGCATTGGAGCGGCCACCCTCCCCGCAGGAGCGTCATCCCGGCCGGAGCGAAGCGGAGAGCCGGGACCGCTCTCCATGCGGAAAACGATCCCGGATCGGCCTGCGGCCGTCCGGGATGACGACCGGAGGACATCTCCCCCACCCGGCGCGCGGGCCTTGCCTCCCCCGCCCGCCCCGCCTACAGACGGTCGGACGCGACAGATGCGCCCTTCGCGCACGAGGACCGGGACGCCGCATGATCCGCTTTCTCTTCCGCTTCGTCGGGCTGTGGGTTCTGGCCGGCGCCTTCGTCGCCCTGGTGCTGGACGGCGTGCGCTCCATCGCCTCCTCGGAGATCGTCACCACCCCGCTCGGCGTCACCTGGCTCGCCGTGAGCCCGGATTCGCTGGCGCGCTTCCAGGCCTTCATCGAGCGCAGCCTGTCATCGACGGTGTGGAGCTATCTCGTCGTGCCGGTGCTCGGCGCGCCGCTCTTCGCGGTGCTCGGCATCGCCGGCGCGCTGCTGCTGCTGATCGGCCGCCGGCCCAACGCCGCCTAGAGCATTGCCTGATGCCGGGCGCGTGATGGCCCCCGCCCTCGCGCGCGGGCCCGCCACACCCCATATTGGCGCCAGTCCATGAAGGGATGTGCCCCATGTTCTTCTTCAAGAAGAGTGCCGACCTGCCCACCGCTGAGCAGGCACTGCCCGGCCGCGCCCGCGAACTGCCGACCGCGCAGACCCATTTCGTCAACGGCCACGCGCTGAAGGGCCCCTACCCCGAAGGCTTCGAGACCGCCATTTTCGGCCTCGGCTGTTTCTGGGGCGCCGAGCGCAAGTTCTGGCAGACGCCGGGCGTCTATGTGACCGCCGTCGGCTATATCAACGGCATCACCCCGAACCCGACCTATGAGGAGACCTGCACCGGCCTCACCGGCCATGCCGAGGCGGTACTGGTGGTCTACGACCCCTCGAAGCTCAGCTATGCCGAGCTGCTCAAGCTGTTCTGGGAGAACCACGACCCGACCCAGGGCATGCGCCAGGGCAATGATGTCGGCACCACCTACCGCTCCGGCCTCTACGTGACCTCGCCCGAGCAGCGGGCGCAGGCGGAAGCGAGCCTTGCCGCCTATGACGTCGCGCTGAAGGCCAAGGGTTTCCCGGCGATCACCACCGAGATCGTCGACGCCCCGCATTTCTACTTCGCCGAGGAATACCACCAGCAGTACCTCGCCAAGAACCCCGGCGGCTACTGCGCGCTGAGCGGCACCGGCGTCTCCTGCCCGATCGGCACCGGCGTCGCCGCCTGACGAGAACGGGTGCGGCGGGTCTTCCCGCCGCGCCCCGCGCCTGCCGCAGCGGCGCGCCCTGTCTATTCTTGATCGCATCGCCCCCGGCGTCTTCCCCTGCCCGGCGCCTCCGCCGTAACGTTCGCGCCTCGCTGATCGAATGAGGAACGACCGTGACCTCTTCTTCCCGCCCCCTCCTTTCCGCCCTGTTCGCTTTGCTGGTTCCGCTGTCCGGCGGCGCCGCGCTGGCGCAGCAGCCGGAGCCGACCCCGAAGCTGCCTGCCGTGCTGCGCGACGCGCGCTATTGCGAACTGGTGGCGGTGCATCTGACGCTGGATGGCCTCCGGGCCTCCGTCTTCAACACGCTGGGCTTCGACGACTGCCCCGCCGACAAATGGGACGCGCTCACACGGCGCGAGCTGCTCGCGCAGTTCGACACGCTCGCCGTGGTCATGAACGGCCCGCGCCATTTCATCATGGACGGCATCTCCGCCACCGGCGACACCAAGACCGGCGAGGTGATCACGGTCGGCGGCATCGTCATGGCCAAGCGGGCCGAGGTGTCGCTCTCGCTGCACCAGGCGATGGGCCCGACCTATACCGAGCAGACCATCGACCGCAACACCACCTATCGCTTCGACGCCGGCAAGCCGGTGTTCCAGCTCACCGCGCCTGATGGGGCGGTCTATGTGATGCAGTCCTACGCCCAGATCGTCGACCCGGCGCTGAGCTATGCCGACCTGCCCGGCCTCGGCGCCAAGCTGAAGCTGCCGGCGGGCTGGAGCTACAGCACCCGCACCCCGGACGCGGACCTGCTGCTCACCGCCAAGGGCACGGCCATCGTCATCCAGGACGAGCTGAAGAACACCTACCAGAAAGTGACGGCGAACTGACACGCCGTCACCCTGCGAGGGGGGCACGACGCCCCGCGTGCGCCCCTCGCGCCTCCTTCGCAAGGCCGTTTGTCGCACCCTCCCGCCGCGCGCCGCAGCCGGCCCCGCGTCACCCCCCGCATCACGCCCTCTTGCCGCCATCGCGGCGCCGTGGCACGCCTCTCGCATCCGCGAGAGGCGGGGTCAGGCTGGGGTGACGGACGCATGGAAAAGCTCATCGAACGCATCATTCTGCTCAGCCGCTGGATCATGGCGCCGTTCTATCTCGGGCTGGTGATCGCGCTGGCGGTGCTGCTGTACAAATTCGGCGTCGAGCTGTTCCATTTCGTCACCCATGCCGGCCAGTTCGACGAGAGCGACACCATTCTCGGCATATTGGCGCTGGTCGACCTCACCTTCACCGGCAGCCTGGTCATCATCGTCATCTTCTCCGGCTACGAGAACTTCGTCGCCAAGATCGACGGCTCCGGCCATGCCGCCTGGCCGGAATGGATGACCAAGGTCGACTTCGCCGGCCTCAAGCAGAAGCTGCTGGCCTCCATCGTCGCCATCTCGGCGATCGCCCTGCTGAAAGCCTTCATGAATCTCGACCGTGGCGTCGACGAGAAGCAGCTGATGTGGCTGGTCATCATCCATGTCGTGTTCGTGCTGTCCGGCGTGGTGCTGGCCTGGACCGACCGATTGTCGGAAAAGAGCCACTGACATTTTCCGCAATATTTTCGTTCATTGACTTTAATGGACGTGGATTTTGTGTGATAAGTCGCCAGTGCTCTTTCGGACGACCGCCGCAATGACCGATTCCGCCCCTCCCACTCCCGCCCCTGAGCGCCGCGCCCGCCCGGCGCCGGCGCGCATGGCGCCGCTCGCCCGCCTGCCGGTGTTCTTCGCGCTCGCCGGGCGCCGGGTCGTGCTGGCCGGCGGCTCGGAAGCGGCGGCGTGGAAGGCGGAACTGCTCTCTGCCGCCGGCGCGCGGGTCGAGGTGTATGCGTCGGACCCCTGCGAGGACCTGCTGGCGCTGGCCGCCGCGCCGCCGGACGGCGAGCTGATCCTCATCGCCCGCGACTGGACGCCGCAAGACCTTGCCGGCGCCGCGCTCGCCATCGGCGCTTTCGAGGACGACCCGGACTGCGCCCGCTTCGCCGACGCGGCCCACGCCGCCGGCGTGCCGGTGAATGTGGTGGACAAGCCGGCCTTCTGCGATTTCGCCTTTGGCGCCATCGTCAACCGCTCGCCGCTCGTGGTCGGCATCTCCACCGACGGCGCCGCCCCGGTGTTCGGCCAGGCGGTGCGGGCCAAGATCGAGGCTGTTATTCCGCAGGGCTTCAAGCGCTGGGCCGAGGCCGCGCGCAGCTGGCGCCCGGCGGTGTCCGCCCTCGCCCTTTCCTATCAGGGCCGCCGCAGCTTCTGGGAGCGCTTCACCCGCGCCGCGCTGGAGACGCCGGAGGATGAACCCTCGGAAGCCTTGCGCGAGCAGTTTCTCGCCCGCGCAGAGGTGGAGCGCACCGACACGCCGCGCGGCTCGGTCGCCCTTGTCGGCGCCGGCCCGGGCGATCCGGAACTGCTGACGCTGAAGGCGGTGCGGGTGCTGCAATCGGCCGATGTCGTGCTCTATGACGATCTCGTCGCCCCGGCGGTGCTGGATGTCGCCCGCCGCGAGGCCCGCAAGATGCTGGTCGGCAAGACCGGCTACAAGCCCTCCTGCAAGCAGGACGACATCAACGCGCTGATGGTCTCGCTGGCCAAGCAAGGCAAGCGGGTGGTGCGGCTGAAGGGCGGCGACCCGATGGTGTTCGGCCGCGCCGGCGAGGAGATCACCGCCGCGCGTCTCGCCGGCCTGCCGGTGGAGGTGGTGCCGGGCATCACCGCGGCGCAGGGGGCGGCGAGCCGGCTCAGTGTCTCGCTCACCCATCGCGACCATGCCCGCCGGCTGCAATTCGTCACCGCCCATGCCCGCGACGGCAAGCTGCCGCGCGATCTCGACTGGCAGGCGCTGGCCGATCCCGCCGCCACCACCGTGGTCTACATGCCGCAGCGCACCTGGGGCGAGCTCTCCGCCAAGGCGATGGCGGCCGGGCTCGACCCGGCGACCCCGGCCATCGCCCTCTTCTCCGCCACACGGCCGCAGGAACGGCAGGTGCCGGCCACCGTCGCCACGCTGCAGGGCGCGCTGGAAGCCGCCGTTGCGGACGGCGCCAGCGGCCCCTGCCTCGTTCTGTTCGGCCACGCCATCGGCGAGGCGGCGGCGTTCGCGCTGCCGCGCGAGGTCGCCGAAGAAGCGGAAAAGGCGCACGCCGCGCAGGGGTAGCACAACGTGTCCCGGACCAGCCGTGCACCGCACGGCGCCGATCCGGGACCCAGGGAAGACTCCGCGCAGCGCCTCGAATCCCTCACAGAGTGCGGCGGAAGCGTTTCGCGCTGGGTCCCGGCGCGGCGCTCCGCCTTCGGCTCCGCTGGGCCGGAACACGGTGCATTGCGCCGGGGATGACGATCATCCAAAAGCCGGCGGTCATCCCCGGGCGTGACCCGGGGAACCACGTCTTGAGTGGCGAGCGGGGCGAGTGGCCGCCTGCGTCCTTCGAGGCCCGGGCGGCGCCCGGGCACCTCAGGATGACGAACGCCCCCCTCCCGAAGCCCCCCGTCATGCTGAGGTGCGAGCGCAAGCGAGCCTCGAAGCACGCAGGCCCGGCACGCAGGCCCGGCACGCAGGCCCGCGCCGCGAAAACCCTACCCGATCCGCGCGTCCAGCTTCTCGTAAAGCGGGTTCTCGGCGGCGAACACATAGTCGAGCGGGCCGACCGAGACGGTCGATGCCCCCTGCTCGCGCAGAAACACCGCCAGCGCGTGCAGCGTGTCCGGCGGGCAGTGCAGCGTCACCATGCCGGACGAGGTCGGCGCGCCGAAGGGCGCCACGGCGCGGAAGCGGCGCACCGCTTCCTGCACCACCCCGGCATCGCAGGCGGCAAAGCGGGTCTTCACCTCGCGCATGGTGGCGGCGCGCTTGGCCGCCGTCACCCGGTCGAGCAGCGCCCGCGCCGCCGCCTTCGCGGCCGGATTCCAGTCCGCGTGCAGCGAGGCGACCAGATTGGCCTCCGAGCGCAGGATGACGCCGTCGTCGATCACCTTCAGCGCATTGGCCGCCAGCGTCGAGCCTGTCGTGGTGATGTCGACGATCAGCTCCGCCGTGCCCGCCGCCGGCGTGCCCTCGGTGGCGCCCAGGCTCTCGACGATGCGGTAGTCGACAATGCCGTGGCGGGCAAAGAAGCCGCGCGTCAGGCTGAGATATTTCGTCGCCACCCGCACCCGCCGGCCGCGCGTGGCGTGGAAATGCGTGGCGACATCGTCGAGGTCGCGCATGGTGCGCACATCGATCCAGGCCTGCGGCACCGCCACCACCACATTGGCGTGGCCGAAGCCCAGCCCTTCCACCAGCAGCACCTTGGAATCGGCGTCCGGTATGCTCTCGCGCACCAGATCCTCGCCGGTGACGCCGAGATGCACGGCGCCGGCGGCCAGCTGGCTGGCGATTTCGGACGCGGAGAGATAGGCGACCTCCACCCCCTCCACCCCGGTCAGCGTGCCGCGATAGTCGCGCACGCCGCGCGACTGGGTCAGCGACATGCCGGCGCGGGCGAAGAAGCCGGTGGCGTTTTCCTGCAGCCGGCCCTTGGAGGGCACGGCGATGATCAGCGCACTCATCAGCGGGCCTCCACGGCGTCGAGCCGGCCGAGCCAGACGGCGAAGCCGACGGCGGGAATGGGCTCGCCGGCGCCGAGCCGGCCGAGCAGCCCGTCATAGCGCCCGCCGGCGACCAGCGGCGCACCCGCCCCGTTCTCGTGCAGCTCGAACACCATGCCGGAGTAATAGTCGAGCGGCCGGCCGAAGGCGGTGGCGAAGGAGAGCCGGCCCGGCTCGATGCCCTGCGCGGCGATGAAATGGGTGCGGGTCTCGAAGGCGTCGAGCGCCCGGGCGAGCTCCAGCCCCGCTTCCTCGGCCAGCTGGCGCAGGGCGGCCGCCGCCTCATCGGGCGTGCCGGCAATGGCGAGATAGCGCTCGATCACGCTCACCTTTTCCGCCGACAGCCCCTCGGCATCGCCGGGCGCGGCCTGTTCGAGAAAGCGCTCGGCGATTTCCGACACGCTGCGCCCGCCGACGGTGGAGATGCCGGCGATGGAGAGCAGGTCCGTCACCAGCGCCCGCGCCGCGTCGGGGTCGGAGCCCGCCAGCGCCGAGAGCACGCCGGCATGGGCGGTGACGCCGCCGTCTTCCGGGCGCTGCTTCAGCAGAGCGAGATCGGCGCCGAGATCGCCGGAGCGGGCGAAATCCTTGATCAGCCGGCGCCGCCACACGGGGGGCAGGTTCAGCGCGTCGAGCAAGGTGGCGAACAGGCCGGCATCGCCGAGCCGGATGGTGGGGTCGATCACCCCCCACAGCGCCGCCGTCTCCAGCCCCAGCGCCAGCAGGTCGGCATCGGCCGCCTCACGGTCCTGTCGGCCGAAGGATTCGACGCCGGCCTGCAAGAGTTCGCCGCCCGGCACGTCGGAGCGGAACACCGGGCCGAGATAGGCGAAATCGCGCATCTGCGCGGCGCCGTCAGCGATGTAATGGCGGCACACCGGCAGAGTGAGGTCCGGCCGCAGGCACAGCTCGCGCCCGTCCGGGTCCATGGTGATGAACATGGTGCGCCGCATTTCCTCGCCCGACAGGTCGAGAAAGGCATCGGCGGGCTGGAGCACCGGCGGCTCGACGCGCGCAAAACCGGCACGCGCATAAAGCGCGAGCAGTTCCTCGGCGTGGCTTTGGTCGGCGGGCATGGGCGGGTCCGGTCTGCGGTAAATGGGCGTCGGAGAAAGCTGCGCGCTTCTAGCAAAGGGGACCGTCCGGGTCCATGCGCGGGGTGCGAGATGGTTTCCGGGCGGGAGCGTCCCGGACCCGCGACGCCGCAGGCGGAGCGCCGATCCGGGACCCAGGAGAAGACTCGCCGCAGGCGGCCATATGCCTTCGTATCGAGCACCGCCCGCCGCCGGTTAGGGGGAAAGGATGCGCCTAGCCCCCTGGGCCCCGGATCGCGCCATGCGGCGCGTCCGGGGAACAGGGTGCACATGCGGCCCCCCTACCCCAGCTTGTCGCCGTGAGGGACGCCGTGATGGTCGAGCAGCTCGCGCACCTTGTCGACCAGCTCATCCTCGGTGCAGGCGAACTGCGCCGGGCGGGTCTCGCGCCACTCGGCATTGTCGGTGATGGCGGCGGCGGCCTTGGCGCCCTCGATCAGATCCTTGATCTGCACCTGGCCATTGGCGCGCTCATCCGAACCCTGAATGACGACGCAAGGCGAATTGCGGCGGTCGGCATATTTGAACTGGTTGCCGAGATTCTTCGGGTTGCCGAGATACATTTCGGCGCGGATGCCCGCCTGCCGCAGCGTGGCGACGAGGCCCATGTAATGCGCGGTCTGGTCGCGATCCATCACCACCACCACCACCGGGCCAAATTCCGGCGTGGCGTCGGTCTTGAGGTAAGAGAGCGCGGAGGCGAGCCGCGAGACGCCGATGGAGAAACCCGTAGCCGGCACAGCTTCGCCCCGGAAGCGCCCGACCAGCCCGTCATAGCGCCCGCCGCCGCCAACCGAACCGAAGCGCACCGGGCGGCCCTTCTCGTCCTTCACCTCGAAGGTCAGCTCGGCCTCGAAGACCGGGCCGGTATAATATTCGAGGCCACGGACGACGGAGGGGTCGATGAGGATGCGGTCGCCATAACCGGCACCGGCGACCAGCGCGCCGATCTCGCGCAACTCACCAATCCCTTTGCGGGCGGTTTCGCTGCGATGGCCGAAAAGAAGGTCTAGAGCGTCAAATTGATCGAACTGAAAGTCTGCCGCTATGGGAACCCGAATTCCATCGACCATCACATACTCGTAGCCTTCGACTGTATTGCCGGCTAAAGCGCGCTCCTTCACGGCAGCAAAGGAAGCCAACACTTCCTCGATAAAGGGAAGAGTATTGATGAAGCGGTGAATTAGGGCGATACCCTCCTCATCCAGCCCCGCGCCCTTGGTGAAGTCGCCGCTCTTGGCCTCGGGGTTCTCCCAGCGGCCTTCGCCGAGCAGGTCGCGCACGCCTGAAATGCCGACCTTGTCGAACTTGTCGATGGCGCGCAGCACGGTCAGCCGGCGCCCGGCATTCTCGTCGCCGCCGAGGCCGATCGCCTCCAGCACGCCGTCGAGCACCTTGCGGTTATTGACCTTGATCACATAGTCGCCGCGCGCGATGCCCAGCGCCTCCAGCGTGTCCGCCATCATCATGCAGATCTCGGCATCGGCGGCCACGGTCGGCGCCCCCACCGTGTCGGCGTCGAACTGCATGAACTGGCGGAAGCGGCCGGGGCCGGGCTTCTCGTTGCGAAACACCCAGCCGGCGCGGTAGCTGCGGAAAGGCTTTGGCAGCTTGTCGAAATTCTCCGCCACATGGCGGGCCAGCGGCGCGGTCAGGTCATAGCGCAGCGACAGCCACTGCTCGTCATCGTCCTGGAACGAGAACACGCCCTCATTCGGCCGGTCCTGGTCGGGCAGAAACTTGCCCAGCGCGTCGGTATATTCGATGAAAGGCGTCTCCAGCGCCTCGAAGCCATAGAGCTCATAGACCTTGCGGATGGTCTCCAGCATCGCCCGCGTCGGCACGAGGTCGCCCGGCCCGCGATCGGCGAAGCCGCGCGGCATGCGGGCGCGAAGCTTGGTGGGTTTGTCCTTGGCCATGGGCGCCGTCCTTCTCGAAGTACGGCGCGGGTTTAGAGGATGGGGCGCCGTGCGGCAATGCCGGCGCGGGGGAAGAGGTTTGGCCGAAGCGTTTTCGCTGGGTCCCGGAGCGGCGCTGCCTTGCAGGCAGCTTGTCCGGGACACGAGCAACCTCTGTTTCCCGGACCAGCGACGCCGCAGGCGGAGCGCCGATCCGGGACCCAGCAAAGACTCTTCAGCAAATCCCCCTGTCGCGCCGCTCAGTCGAACAGTTCCGCCATCGCCTCCTCGGCGATGGCGAAGCCGGTGGAGGCGCCGGTGCCGCTCGTCACCACCACGAGGCGGATGTCGTCGTGCGGCCGGTCGATGAAGGCGAGCCGGTCGGCAGCGGAGGCATAGGTGCCGATCCAGCGCTCACTGACCGGCGGCCGGCGGCCGAACAGAGCGGCGTATTCGTCGAGGATCAGCTCGTCGACGAAATCGGGCGCGAACGGGTCCGGCGTCGCGCCATAATGATGGCTGTCGCCCACGACAAGCGAGCCGTCGGCCGACTGCACCACGATGAGGTGCACGCCGTGCCTGAGGTGTTCGGCCTGCTCGGCCTCCAGCACGCGCTTCAGCGCCTGCGCCTCGGGCAGTTCGGCATAGCCGAGATAGCGCCCGAGCGAGAGGTCGGTCATCACGGAGCCCGGCAGGGTGCCCAGCGCCGGGTCAGACACGCGCAGCATGTGCAGCTTGCAGCGGGTGACGCCATAGGCCTTGAAGCGGTCCTCGAACAGGGTGTGGAAATCGTCGCCCGGCGCCACCACGATGCGCGACGCCGTCACCGTGCCGGACGAGGTGACGACCCGGCCCGGCTCCACCGCCGTTACCGCACTTTCGCGGCGGAACTCCACCCCCTCGCTGGCCAGCCAGGCGGCGAGGCGGGGAATGGCGTCGCGCGATTCCACCCGCATGTCGTGCGGGCTCCACAGCCCGCCGGAAAGCGCGCCGGTGAGCGCCGGCAGCCGCTCGCGCGTCGCCTCGACGCTGAGCAGTTCGCAGCCCTCGCCCATTTCGGTGGCGCGGAAGGCCTCCAGCACCGGCATCGCCTCCGGCCGGCGCACGGCCACCAGCAGGCCGCGATGCACCACCTCGATGCCGGCCCGGGGCGCCACTTCGGCCCAGATGTCGCGCGAGCGCATCGCCCGGCGCCAGCACTCGCCGCGCTGCTGGCCGGTGACGGTGACGAAGCCGAAATTGCGCACCGAGGCGCCATTGGCCTGCGCGTCGCGGTCGATGACAACCGTCTTCAGCCCGCGCCGCCGCGCCGCAATGGCGTGGCCAAGGCCAACGACACCCGCACCGACGATGGCGAGATCGAAACTGTCCGACATGAGAAGGGTCCGCGTGGAAGGAGGGTATCCGGGAAGCGGGCCAAGCCTATAGCCGCTCTCGCCCGCCCGCGCCACGCGACCTTGTGCGCGCCCGCCCGGCGCCAGCGGGTTTCAGTTCGCGGCGGCGGAATCGCGCAGCTTCAGGCCGAGATCGGCAAGGTCGGCCCGCACCTTGCGGGCGACGCCGGCATCGGGAAAGAAGCGGCCGATCATGGCGTCGGGCTCGCTGGCCCAGGCGGGGGCGATCGCCACCAGCTTGGCGACATCGGCGCGCGCCTCCTCGTCCTCGCCGGCGAGATGGCTGGCCAGCGCCCGCGCCAGCAGCCCCGGCGCGTAGCCCTCGCCCATCAGCTGGTCCGCCGCCGCCGCCGCCGCCGGCGCGTCGCCCCTGAGATAGGCGGCGATCACGCGGTGATAATCCACCCAGGGCGGCATGCCCGGCGCCGCATGCGCCGCCTGCGCCAGCATCGCCTCGCCGCGCGCGGTTTCCCCGAACGCGATCAGGCGGCCGCCGAAATCGGCCAGTATGTCGACATCATAGGGGTTGAGCTCCAGCGCGAGCGTGCCCGCCGCCAGCGTGGCCGCGCGCCCGCCGCGGAAGAAATGCACGTCCATCAGCACCCGGCGGGCGAAGGCGCTGGTCGGGGTCAGTTCCACCGCCTGCTCCGCTGCCGCCAGCGCCCGGTTGAGCGCCGGGGTCGCCGCGCGCGGCGGGGCGCCGGCGCGGATCTCGTCGAGATGCAGTTCCGCCAGCAGCGCATAGCCGAGCGCGAAGGTGCGGTCCGCCGCCACCGCCGTCTCCAGGCAGTCGCGCGCCGCCTCATGGTCGGCCGGCAGGTAGGAGCGCCAGTAGGAATAGGCGATCAGCACGCAGCCATAGGGCCCGGCCACCGCCGGCCCGCCGGCGGCGGTGACGCGGGCCCGCGCCCGCGCCTGGATCACGCCATAGGGCTCGGCGATCGCCGCCATGATGTCGCGCACCAGGGCGATCTCCAGCGCCGTGGCGTCGCCGCCGCGCCGGAGGCTGTCGAATTCGCGCGACCAGACGATGGTGCCGTCGCACAGGTCGGAAAGGCGCAGCAGCACCGAGAGCGTGCCGTCATCATGGTTCTCCACCAGCCCGCCCAGCGCGAAGGCGGAACTGGCGGAGGCCTGCTCGCCGGAACAGCGCAGCGCCGGGCGCGCATCCGGGCTCGCCAGCACGTCGAGCAGGTCGAAGCGGGCCAGCGCGTCGCGCACCCGCACCTCGATCGCCTCGGCGGTGAAGTCGCCGCTGCCCGCCGCGCCGGCACGGACCGCCGTGTCGCCGGGCGGCGGCACCGGGCCGCCGGTGGTTTCGAAATCGCGCACCTCGATCATCGGCATGCCCAGCCGGTTGGCCCGCTCCATCGGCTGCCAGGCGGGCCCCGCCATCAGCGCCCGCAGCCCCAGCGGGTCGAGGCTGCCCATGGCCAGGCCCGCGCCGACAATCACCAGCGCCGCGAGCCCCAGCGCCAGCGCCAGACTGAGGCCGACGCGCCGACGGGCGGGCGCGGGCGGCGGCGCGGCGGTGGGCAGGCCCGGCGGGGACGCGGCCGGGACGCTTTCCGCCTCGACCGGCACGGCATCGCCCTCATCCGCCTCCAGCTCCGCCGCCAACCGCGGCAGGAAGCGCGGCACATAGCTGCCGCGCGGAATGGCGATCTCAATGTCGTCGGCGGCACCGGCGCCGGCGTAATAGCGCTCCAGCGCCCGGCGCAGCCGTGTCGCCTCCACCCGCACGATCGGGTCGGCCTGCGGATCGAAGGAGGGGTCGCGGCCCAACGCCTCGACGGCGATGGTGTAGCCCTTGATCGCCTCGCGCCGCCCGTCCAGCGTCGCCTCGACGACGAAGCGCAGGATGTTGGCGAGCTGCGGCGAGGAGCGCAGCTCATCGGAGGCGAGCACATGCGCCAGCGCGCGCCGCACCGCGTCGGGGGCAGCGGCATCGGCTCCGGGCGTCTCGACTGTCGTGCTCTCGGGCACCGCAACGTCCTATCCTGCGCCGTCCCGGACGCCCCCTCCCGGACACGGCAGAAACGCTCTCTTGAGGCACGGCGTGCCGCGCACCCGCTGACGCAGCGTGCTCTATCTTAGAGTTAGAGGGCGATTTACCGATCAGATTGGTTCAATCTGATCGGATCGCACTCTAGCTCTGCCGTGCGTTGATGGCCGCGATGAGGCCGCCGGGTCAAGGCGGCCAGTGACGCAGCCCCCCGGCAGAAAGGAAAGTGATCACATCATGATTATTTCTCGTGAGCGCATCCTGCTTACGTATTATACATGACTAAAAAAGCGCGGCTTGTCCCCTTCGCCGTATCCATCCGGAGTCATCCATGTCTGCTTACTCTTCCGCAGCCGCCAGCCCGAACGACCTCGAGGCCTTCTTCATGCCGTTCACGCCCAACCGGGCGTTCAAGGCGCGGCCGCGCCTGCTGTCGCGGTCCAAGGACATGCACTACTACACGCCGGAAGGGCGTGCGGTGCTTGATGCCACCGCCGGTCTGTGGTGCGCCAATGCGGGCCATAACCGCGATCCGATCGTCGAGGCGATCCAGCACCAGGCGGCGGAAATGGATTTCGCCCCGCCCTTCCAGTATGGCCACCCCAAGGCCTTCGCCGTCGCCGCCCGCATCGCCGCGCTGGCGCCGGGCGATCTCGACCATGTGTTCCTGTGCAATTCCGGCTCGGAGGCCGGCGACAGCGCGCTGAAGATCGCGCTCGCCTACCACGCCACCACGGGCAACGCGACGCGCACCCGCCTCATCGGCCGCGAGCGCGGCTATCATGGCGTCGGCTTCGGCGGCATCTCGGTCGGCGGCATGTCGCCCAACCGCAAGATGTTCGGCTCGCTGCTGCCGGGTGTCGACCACCTGCCGCACACCTATAACCGCGAGAAGCAGGCCTTCTCCAAGGGCGAGCCGGAGTGGGGCGCCGAGCGCGCCGACGCGCTGGAGAACCTCGTCGCCCTGCATGATGCTTCCACCATCGCCGCCGTCATCGTCGAGCCGATGGCCGGCTCCACCGGCGCCATTCCCGCCCCGGTCGGCTATCTCAAGCGCCTGCGCGAGCTCTGCGACAAATACGGCATCCTGCTGATCTTCGACGAGGTCATCACCGGCTTCGGCCGCCTCGGCTATGCCTTCGCCGCCGAGCGCTACGGCGTGGTGCCTGATATGATCACCTTCGCCAAGGGCGTCACCTCGGGCGCGGTGCCGATGGGCGGCGTGCTGGTGCGCAAGCACATTTACGACGCCTTCGTGAAGAGCGACGCGCCTGTGATCGACCTGTTCCACGGCTACACCTATTCGGCCCATCCGCTGGCCTGCGCCGCCTCACTGGCGACGCTCGACCTCTACCGCGAGGAAGGCCTGTTCGAGCGCGTGCGCCAGATCGAGCCGATCTGGGCCGATGCCTTCCACTCGCTGCGCTCCAAGCCCGGCGTGCTCGACATCCGCACCGTCGGCCTCGTCGGCGCCATCGACTTCGAGTCGCGCGCCGACGGCGTCGGCCGCCGCGCCTATGAAGGCATGGAGCGGCTGTTCCACGACGAGGGCATGATGGTGCGCACCGCCGGCGACACCTTCGCCGTCAGCCCGCCGCTCATCGTCAGCGAAAGCCAGATGGGCGAGATCGTCGAGAAGATCGGCCGCACCCTCGACGCGATCTTCTGAGCGGGCGGTCGGACGTGACGTTCCTCTCTCCTTTGGGGAGAGGTGGCCCGCGAAGCGGGTCGGTGAGGGGGCACGCGCGCGAGCGTCGAAGACCCCTCACCCCACCCTCTCCCCGTCGGGGAGAGGGAGATTGGGCCCTTCCGGCATGACCTGCCCGGCCTGCAGTTCCGCAATCGGCCCGCCGGCTGTATAGCCCTGCGCCATGCCCGCGCCCCTCTCGCCCCTGCCCATTGACGACGCCCTGCCGGAACTGACCGCCGCCCTGCGCGCGGGCGCGTCCGCCGTGCTGGTCGCCCCGCCCGGCGCCGGCAAGACCACGCGCGTCCCACTCGCCTTGCTCGGCGAGCCGTGGGTGGGCGGTCGCAAGATCCTCGTGCTGGAGCCGCGCCGCCTCGCCGCCCGCGCCGCCGCCACCCGCATGGCGCAGACGCTGGGCGAGGAAGCCGGGCAGACGGTCGGCTACCGCGCCCGCTTCGGCTCGAAAGTGGGCCGCACCACCCGCATCGAGGTCATCACCGAGGGCATTTTCACCCGGATGATGCTGGACGATCCGGAGCTTTCCGGCGTCGCCGCCGTGCTGTTCGACGAGTTCCACGAGCGCAGCCTCGACGCCGATCTCGGCCTCGCCCTCGCCCTCGACGCGCAGGGCGCGCTGCGCGAGGACTTGCGCATCCTCGTCATGTCGGCGACGCTCGACGGCGCCCGCGTCGCCCGGCTGCTGGCCGGCGCGCCTGTTGTCGAGAGCCTCGGCCGGGCCTTCCCGGTGGAAACCCGCTATGCCGGGCGCACACCGGGCGCGCCGATCGAGCGGCAGATGGCGGAGGTCATCGCCCGGGCGCTGCGCGAGGAAAGCGGCTCGCTGCTCGCCTTCCTGCCCGGCGCCGCCGAGATCCGCCGCACCGAGCGGTTTCTGCGCGAGGCCGTGCGCGATCCCGCCCTCGATATCGCCCCGCTCTATGGCGCGCTCACCCCCGCCGAGCAGGACCGCGCCATTTCGCCCGCCCCGCCGGGCCGGCGCAAGGTGGTGCTCGCCACCTCCATCGCGGAGACCAGCCTCACTATTGAGGGGGTGCGCGTCGTCATCGATAGCGGCCTCGCCCGGGTGCCGCGCTTCGAGCCCGGCGTCGGCCTCACCCGGCTGGAGACGGTGCGGGTGTCGCGCGCGGCCGCCGACCAGCGGCGCGGCCGGGCCGGGCGCACCGGGCCGGGCGTGTGCCTGCGGCTGTGGCACGAGCCGGAAACGGCAAGCCTGCCGGCCTTTGCGACGCCGGAAATCCTCGCCGCCGATCTCTCCCGCCTCGTGCTCGACCTCGCGGTCTGGGGCGCGCGCGATCCCGCGGCCCTCGCCTTTCTCGATCCGCCCCCCGCCCCGGCGGTGAAGGAGGCGCGGGCGCTGCTCGGCGCGCTCGGCGCCTTCGATACGGATGGGCAGGTGAGCCCGCTCGGCCGCGCCATGGCCCGGCTGCCGCTGGAACCGCGCCTCGCCCGCATGGTGATCGAGGGCGCGCGGCGCGGCGCTGGTGCGGAAGCCGCCCGCATCGCCGCCCTCGTTTCCGAGCGCGGACTCGGCGGCGACGCGCTCGACCTCGCCCACCGGCTGATGGATTTTTCCCGCGACCGCTCCCGCCGTACCGAGGAGGCGCAGCGGCTGGCCGAGCGCTGGGCCGGAGAGGCGGAACGGCAGGTCACGGGCACCCGGGCGAGTGGTGACGCGCCCTCCCCCGCCGTGCTGCTGGCGCTGGCCTTCCCCGACCGGGTGGCGCGCGGGCGCGGCGACGGGCGGCGCTTCGTGCTGGCGAATGGGCGCGGCGCGGCCCTCGACCCCGCCGCCTCCCTCGCCCGCGCCCGTTTTCTCGCCATCGCCGAACTCACCGGCACGGCGGATGAGGCGCGTATCCTGCTCGCCGCCGAGCTCACCGAGGCCGAGATCGAGGCCGAGTTCGGCACTGAGATCACCGAGGGCGTGGAAACCGCCTTCGATCCCGCCTCCGGTGCCCTGCGCGCCCGCCATGTGCGCCGGCTCGGCGCGCTTGTTCTGGCCGAGCGCACGGCGCCGCTGAAGCCGGGGGACGACACCGCCCGGGCGCTGGCCCGCGCCGCCGCCGCGCGCGGGCTGGAGCGCCTCGCCTGGTCCGATGCGCAGCGGCAATGGCTGGATCGCGCCCGCTTCCTCCACGCGAGCGCCCCCGATCTGTGGCCGGACCTGTCCTGGGAGGCGCTGGCGGAGAGCGTCGAGGACTGGCTGGCGCCTGTGCTGGGCGATGTCACCTCGCTCGGCGCGGTGGATGCCGAGCGGCTCGGCCGTGCCCTCACCGCGCTGCTGCCCTGGGAAAAGGCGCGGCGGATGGAGGCC